>OFDE01000154.1_pt1 | contig 7677 bp, 8 predicted proteins | sample 1520281 | NCBI WGS metagenome assembly OFDE01 (sample SAMEA3696446, study PRJEB22514) | metagenome | biome: water; feature: marine; material: hydrothermal vent | place: Pacific Ocean | collected 2014-08-12 | depth 1521 m | reverse complement strand
GTATATAAAGAACTACACTAAAGCTATGAAATTGTTCATTGTGCAGTGGTCTCATTATTATAGAATAAAATAAAATCTAAAATTAATCAAAATCAAAGTTGATATATTTTATAATTAACTAGTTAGTTAATAAGGAATATAATGTCAAATAAAAAAAGAGATTCTTACCAAACATCCCATACGATTTTATCTAATGCTAAGGTACTTTTTTCTAAATATGGATTTAGTGCTACATCTATGGATATGTTGGCTGAAAAATCAAATATTAATAAAGCTATGATTTTTTATTATTTTAAAAATAAGCAAGGGCTTTATGAAGCTGTTTTAGTAGATATACTAAAAGATATGACAAATATAATAGAGAAAAATATCAAAGATATATCTAATCCAAAAGAGCAATTAGAAAGCTTCATATCTACTTATGCTACATTTGCTTATAAACATCCATATTTTCCATCTATTTTATTAAAAGAGTTAAGCACAAGTAGTGCTGTATTAAGTGATATATTATTTGAAAATATGCAAATGCTTTATAAGCTTTTTAGTCATATTATTCAAGCTGGTAAAGAGCAAAAATATTTTTATGATACAAATCCTATGATGTTGTATTTTATGATAATAGGAAGTTTAAATCTAATGATTACAACAAAAGAGATTAGGCTAAAAGCTGCACAAAATAGTGATATTGACACTTGTGCAGATTGTGATATTGAAACTATATCTCAATATTTGATCAAAAAAGTAAATATATTATTAGGAAAAGATGATGAAAATTAAAATTATAATACTAAGTGTAGCAACAGCTATTAGCCTTCAAGCTACTACAATTACAGAGCTTTTTGAAGCTATCAATAAGCAACCATCTACAAAAATAGATGAGTTAAACCAAAAGATGTCACAAACATCTCAAGATAAAATAGATTCAACTTCATATCCAACTTTAGATATATTTGGGAACTATACACATTATAGTAGCCCTACAAATCTTTTGCCACTTGATCCTATTGAAACTGCAAATTTAACAGCTAAAAATAAAGGAATACCATTTGCAACTACAATTCAAAAAGTTGGAGTATTATTTAATATGCCGCTTTATATCAAAGAGTTAAAATCGTTAAGCTTAAAAGCTAAACATCTTGCAAATAGTGCAAAACTGAAAAAAAAGTTAAACTTTTTTACAAAAGAGGCTAGTATAGTTGGAGCAAATAGTAATTTACAATATTTAGAAAATCTCTTAAAAGCTCTAAACTCTACAAAAAGATCTGTATTAAATACAAAGCAAGAGATAGAAATATCTGTCAAAAGTGGAAGGATGGCTGGAATTGCACTTGATAAAATCAATCAAAAGCTTAATGAATTAGATATAAATATTAATAATGTAAAAATACAAAGATTAAATCTAATCTCAACTATTAGAAAACTTACTAATATTACTTTAGACCAAAGTGTATCTATGCAGTTAAGAAATAATATAGATTATCAAACTGGTGATATTTTTGCCATAAAACCTTTAGAGGAAAATCTAAAAGCCTCAACAGAGGATTTAAAAGCTACACAAGAGAAACAAAACTCATTTAAAGTTGCTTTTAGTGCTATGTGGAGTAGAAATTATGCTCAAAAAGATATAAGGCTACATGATGATATATCAGAGGATTATGGTTATTATCAAATTGGTATCTCTTATCCATTATACAATAAATCTAGCAATGTAGATATACAACTAAAAAAAATAGAGTTATTAAAAAATAAAATGAAACTTAAACAAACAGAGCAAGAACTTAAATCTGATATAAAAAATATCTTGACTCAGTTGCCATTGCTAGAGAAATCTATAGTTTTAACAAAACAAAATATAGATAAACAACAAAATCTTTTAAAGTTTGCAAAAGTCTCTTTTAAACAAGGCAGAATGACACAAGAGAATTATTTAGATTATGAAGATGGTGTGCTAAATGCAAAAGCAAAATACTATGAAGCTATATCTTCAAGATGGCAAAGTGTAGCAAAATTAACAGTGATTTATGGGATAAATCTAAAAGGGGTAATAAAATGAGAAAATATCTAAACTATATAGTTGTATTAGCAGTAATAGCAATACTTGTAATTGGTGGTAAAAAATTAATAGCACTAAAACAACACAAAGAGGCTTCAAAACCTGTAGCAAAAACTTATTCTTTGCATATTAAAGCTATAAAAGTTCAATCTAAAAACAATAGATTAACTTTACCATATTTAGCACTTACAAAATCAAATGATGATGTAAAAATAAGCTCAAAAATAAGTGCAAGGATTAATTATATAGCAAAAAGTGGTAAAAGAATTAAAAAAGGGCAAGTTATAGTCAAACTAGATCAAAATGATCTTAAATCAAAACTAAATGCTCTAAACTCACAAATAGCATCTAAAAAAATTGCTTTAAAAAATATGTTATCAACTCATCAAAGAACATTAGAACTTCTAAAAGTAAAAGGTGCTTCACAAGAACAATCTGATAAAGAAGTGACAAATATTGTCACACTAAAAGCTGCTCTTAATGGATTAAAACAAGATAAAATAGCTTTAAAAAATACTTTATCTTATGCTAATATCAAAGCACCAGTTGATGGTATAGTAACAAGATTGGCAAATATAGGAGATATTGCTATGATGGGAAAACCTTTGGTTTCTATAAGTGCCAATTCAAACAGCTATTTGCTTATAAGACTTCCAAGTGATATAAAAGCAACAGCAGTAATTTTTAATAAAAAACTTTATAAAATAAATGCTTTAAATACTACAAACAATGGACTTTTAGAATATATTGCAAATATAGATGAAAGTGTAGTTGCTAACCAAAGAGTAGATGTAGATATTGTAATATATGATCAAAAAGGTTATATGCTTCCTCATGATGCTATTTTAAATAGAGATGGTAAAAGTTTTGTATTAGTTGTAAAAGATCATAAAGCAGTAGCAAAGCAAGTAAAAATAGTAGCTAATGCTCAACAAGGAGTGATCGTAGATAATATTACCAATGAGGATATGATCGTAGTAGCAAAACAAGATATATTATTAAAACTTCTTACAGGAATTAATGTAGAAGTTATCAAGGAATAAGATATGATATTTGAATATTTTTACAAAAGACCATATCTACTTTATAGTATCATATTTTCATTTTTCATTATAGGTATTATTGGACTTTTTACACTACCTAAAAATCTTTTTCCAGATGCAAATCCAGCAAAAGTAGTAGTTATTACTAAAGTTCCAGGTGCTACTGCTAAAGTTGTAGCTTCAACTGTATCAAAACCAATAGAACAAGAGCTTTCAAGATTGGGACTTGTAACAGATGTAAGTAGTGTCAATGTAGCTAATATGTCAATAGTAAGTGTTGAATTTGGTTATAAAAAAACTCTAAATGCTGCTGCAGTTGATGTAGCTAATGCACTAAATATTGCAAAAGCAAAGATGCCACAAGGGTTGAACCCAGCTATCTATACAGCGGGTGATTTTACACTTCCTGTAGATGTTATATCACTTAGTCCTAAAAACAAAAATATTAACCTAGGTGAGATTAGAAAAATAGCAGATAGTTTTATTAAGCCTTATTTATTATCTGATAAAAATATAGGTAATGTAGAGGTTTTTGGAGGTTATCAAAGCTCTATTAATATTGAGATAGATCCATTTAAAGCTAAAAAATATAATATTGACTTTGCAAATATTGTTAAAGTGATTATGGCACAAAACAAAGATATTCCAGTAGGATTTATCAAAGGAAAAAATAGTTTCTATACAGTTACAATATATGGAGAAAAAGATAATGTTTTAAATCTTCAAAATTTGCTTATTCAACCAAATGTTCGATTAAAAGATGTAGCAAGTGTAAAATGGGGATATCAAAAAAGAGTATCAGGCTATATAGGAAATGGTAAAGATTCTATAGCACTTGCAATTCAAAGAGCTCCAAAAGGAAGTGTTTTAGATGTAAGTAATGCAGCAAGAGAGCAGGTGAAAAAACTAGAACAAAAATATCCAAATATTAAATTTGAGATTAGTGATACTCAAAGAGATCTAATAGAACAAGCAAATAGCAATATGCTAGAAGCTCTAAGAGATGCTATATTTTTTACACTTATAGTTATTATGATATTTTTAGGAAATTTTAGAGCTATTATAGCTGCAGGATTATCTATACCTATGGTATTTTTTACAACTATTGCTATTATTTGGCTAACAGGTGGAGAGTTAAATATTGTAATTTATACAGCTATAATTTTAGCACTTGGTATGCTAACAGATGATGCAGTTGTGGTGCTAGAAAATATAGAAAGACATCTTATAGAGACAAAAGAGGATCTTCAAACTGCCATAAAACACGGAACAAAAGAGGTGTTAAGCCCTGTGTTTGCAGGAACATTAGCAACTATTGCTATACTATTTCCTTTGATGTTTATAGGTGGATTTCCACAAAAAATCTTCAAACCACTAATAGAGACATTAATTATAGCACTAATGGTGAGTTATTTTTTATCTATCACATTTATACCGCTTTTATCTTCATATCTATATAAAAATGGGGTAGGAAAAACAAAAATAGAAAAAGGTTTTGAGTGGTTTTATCAACACACAATAGGAAAACTTGTAGCACCTTATGAGGGGATTATTAAGTTTTCAAATAATGGATGGAAGATAATTAGAAGAATAATTTTAACTGTGGGTGTTATAGCATTTTTAATTTTTAGTATGAAAAATGTTATGCCAACTATTGGTAAAGATTCTATGCCACCTATGGATACAGGAATTATCAAAGCTCAAATAGCTTTTAGTGCAAATGAAACAGTTGATAGTTCAGAAAAAAAACTACAACCTTTTTTAAAATGGTTAGATAAACAACCTTGGCTTCAAAGAAGTTCTATAGCATTTGGTAGTGAAGCTGGAGTTTTAAGTTTGGGAAGTGGAAATCTACCAACAGAAGCTACAATTACAATCAATGCAGTTAATAGATTTGAACGAAAACAAACTATTTGGGAACTTGAAAATCTAATAAGAGATCAAATAGCAAAACTTCAAGGAGTTAAGCGAAATGATGTGTTTGATTTTGGAGCAACAGCACTAAGCAGTATAAAAGCTACAGTTGATACAAGAATAAGCTCAGCAAATCTCGATGGATTGGCTCAATATTCAAAAAAAGTGGCAAATGCTATGAAAACTGTAAGTGGTCTTACATCTGTTTCAACTAGCTGGGATAAAGATTTTACAGAGTATATAATAGATATCAATAGAAACAAAGCTTTAAAATATGGGCTTACTCCTTATAATGTAGCTATGCAAATACCTATAAAAGGGGAAATAGCATCTCTTAATGCCAACTTGGATTCTATGAAAACACAATATGTTAGGATTTATCTAAAAGATAGATTTACAAAAAATTTAGAAACATTAAAGCTATTGCCTATTAGCACCAAATATGGACAAATCCCACTTAGTCAAATAGCAACTATTAAAAAAAGTTTAACTTTTGCAAAAATAGAAAGAGATAATCTACTTTATAGTATAGATGTCAATGGATATAGAGCAAAAAGACCTGTAACACATCTAACAGATGATACTATAGAAGCACTAAAAAATCTTAAAAATGATAATATGATAATCACACAATCAGGAGATATAGCATCTATAAATGATAGTTTTGCAAGAATGTTAAAAGCAATAGGCTTAGGTGTAATTATACTTATTATGAGTTTAATAGCTATTTATAGAAGTGTAAGAATGGCATTTATTATGATACTTGTGCTTCCTTTTTCATTAATAGGAGCTTCGTGGAGTATGCTAATTTTTGATAAGCCTAGTTGTATGCCATCACTTTTAGGAATATTGCTTTTATTTGGTATTATTATCAAAAATGCAGTATTGTTAATAGATTTTTATCAAGCAAATAAAGAAAAAGGCAAAGATAGTTTTACAAGTGCTATAGATAGTGTAACAATCAGATTTAGACCTGTAATGATGACTGCATTTGGAACAATAGCTGGTATGATACCAATAGCACTAGAACAAGCAGTAGGACTTGAAAGACTTTCTCCTTTAGCAGATGTTGCTATTGGTGGGCTTTTAATAGGAACTTTGCTTACACTTGTGTATGTTCCTATGTATGCTTATATTTTTGATAAAAAAGGTTAGTGCAAAACACTAACCTTTTAACTATATAGATACTAATGCTTCACAATTTTATCTATACTCTTCGATGGGCTACATTGTTAAATAAAAAGCAAGCCACTTAATCTAATATTCTTATTCTAAATGATAGCATAAAATATAAAATAAGTAAAAAATAAGGATAAATAAAATGAGTATAAAATATTATGGAAAATTTTAAAAAAGAAGCACTTACTTTGATAGTTGGAAGTATTTTATTCGTAATATTGGACTTTATTATATGGTATTATCTATTTGATGGGATAACAATATTTCTGTGGGTTTCAACAATAATATTTGTCTGTTTGCTTGCAATAGGGTTTATAATATACGATAAAACTAAGCTAAATATCCCATATCTCCCATTTAATAAAAATAAGAAGGATGAGCTAAATGGATAAGTTCTGTCCATTTATAAAAGACATCTGCAAAAAAGACAAGTGTGTAATGTGGATTGGAGGAGAATGCAGATTGATTATGCTTATTGACCTCTACATATCATCAAAAATCTATGAGCTTTATGGTTATGAAGATGGGGCATTTGAGGTTGAAGAGATGGAGGAGGATGAAGCAAGTTAATTTATTTGGTGAATGATATGAAATGCATTACATTAGACGAATACAAAGAGGCATATAGGAGAATTATAAAAGAAGAAGAAAAAAGAAGCTTTATTCTGAATTTAATACTCTATATAACAGTAAATCCTTTGCTAATAGTTATAAACCTCTTATACTCCCCACAGATACTTTGGTTTTATTACCCACTTATAGGATGGGGCTTTGGGTTGATAATGCATTATCTCTTTACTTTCCATTGGATAGATAAAATACTCAAAGAAAAGGATATAACTACGGATATTCAAATCGATAAAGGAAAATTTTTAAAGGAAAAATGGGTATTTTATCCGTCAAAATGGTATATTTTATGGATTTTGATTTTTATAAATATATATCTTGCTTTTTTTCTTCAATTCAATGGAATATTATCCCTTCCACCATATATTAACAAAATTTTAATTTATGGTATTTTTATATCCATATTTGAATTAATTCCTATAAAAATAAAATTTTATGAAAATGGCATTGGTGCAGGCAGTGGATTTTATCCATATAAACAGGTTAAAATATTGGAAAAGAAAAACAGAAAAATAATATTGATAAACAATATCCTAATGTATATATTATTTGATAAAAATAAAAATATTAATTATATTCTTGAATTGAACAGTCTAAAAAATATATTACTTGAAAGTAGGTGATTTTATGATTTGTATTCCAATAATCGATAAAAATGTAGATGATGCTTTAAAAAGTGCGGAAAATGCTTTAAAAGTTGCCGATATTGTGGAGTTTAGGGCGGATATGCTTGAAAGTGTAGATAAAAGGACATAGAAAAAATGGCAAAATATTCTTCAATTATCACAATTAGGGCAGATTGGGAAGGCGGAGAATATGCGGGAGATAACGACAAAAGGATGGAATTATACAAAACAGCAA
>OFDE01000151.1_pt1 | contig 7815 bp, 6 predicted proteins | sample 1520281 | NCBI WGS metagenome assembly OFDE01 (sample SAMEA3696446, study PRJEB22514) | metagenome | biome: water; feature: marine; material: hydrothermal vent | place: Pacific Ocean | collected 2014-08-12 | depth 1521 m | reverse complement strand
TTCGATATTCGAATTTCGGATTTCTCAACTTTCGGAACTCCGAAAGTTGAGTTTTATAATCTTTAATTGTTGGAGTGACATAATGCAAAGAGTAACTGTTTCAAAGGCCAGAGAACTCTGGCAAAAAAAAGATTTTTTTGAGCTGGGTCAGATGGCACATTCCATTCGTCAGGAACTTCATCCTGATTTGATAGTCACATATATAGTGGATCGCAATATAAATTATACCAATATCTGCGTTTCAGGATGTAAGTTTTGCGCATTTTACCGTCCGCCAGGCCACGAACACGGTTATGTCCTGAGCTTTGAGCAGATCGGACAAAAGGTACAGGAAACTGTTGATCTAGGGGGCTATCAGATCCTTTTGCAAGGTGGCCTGAACCCTGATCTGGATCTTGCCTACTATAAATCTTTGCTCAGATTTTTAAAAACAAATTTTCCACAGGTGGCAGTGCATGGCTTTTCTCCGCCGGAAATTATTTTTCTGTCTGAAAAGAGCGGTTTGTCAATAGCCAGAATTATTTCTGAACTCAAGGAGGCAGGCCTGGATTCTATACCTGGCGGAGGCGCTGAGATACTTGTAGATAGAGTGAGAAATGAGATTTCGCCCAATAAATATTCTGCAGATAAGTGGCTAAAAGTGATGGAAGAAGCCCATAAACTGGGTTTAAAAACCACTGCTACCATGATGTTTGGTCATATTGAGACGCTGGATGAGCGACTTGAGCATCTGGAAAAGATTCGCGCGTTGCAGGATAAAACAGGAGGATTTACTGCATTTATTCCCTGGACTTTTCAACCAAAGAATACAAAAATTTCCTCTTTTGAGGTTTCTTCTGTGGAATATTTAAAGTTTTTGGCTTTAAGCCGAATTTTTCTGGACAATATTCCTAATATTCAGGCTTCCTGGGTTACTCAGGGGCCAAAAGTAGGCCAGCTTGCCCTTTTCTGGGGGGCTAATGATTTTGGTTCTACAATGATCGAAGAAAATGTTGTGGCTGCAACAGGGGTGCATTTCAGACTGCCTGAAGAAGACCTGCGCAGGCTGATTTCAAGTGCTGGTTTTGAGCCAAGAAGGCGGAAGATGGATTATACTTTGTTGTAAAAAGGAGGATAAGGTTGTTTGAGCCACTTGAGAAAATGGAAGAAAAGGAAGTTGCCCGTCGCGTGGAGAGGTTGCGCGGGTTGTGGGAGAAGGAGTGTTCTGATTGCCAGGGAGTGTTTATTTTTTCCCGTTTAAATATTTATTATTTTACAGGCACCTGGGCAAATGGTCTGCTTTTCATTCCCTTTGAAGGCGAACCTGTACTTATGTGCCGCCGGGGAGAACTGCGAGCCAGACTTGAATCTCCTCTCAAAAATATTGTTTCTTTTAAGTCTTTTGGACAGGTAGAAACCATTTTGCATGATTTTGACATCCCATTGCCGAAGTTCATTGGAGTAGAAAAAACAGGCATTTCCTGGGCACTGGCAGAGCTTCTGCAACAAAGAGTGATCGGCCGCGACTTTGTGGCTATTGATCAGCTCATTGCCAGGACAAGGGCGGTGAAATCGCAGTGGGAAATAAGAAAAATGGAACTGGCCGGGCAAAGACATCATCAGGGACTTTATCATCTTTTGCCTCAAAAAATAAAACCGGGAATGACCGAAAGGGAAGTATCCATTAAGGTCTGGGAAATATTTTTTGCCCTGGGCCATCACGGTATGATGCGGATGCAAAATTGTGGGGAAGAGATATTTCTGGGACATGTGGCTGCTGGCGAGAGTGCTAATTATCCCAGTGTGTTTAATGGACCAGTTGGTCTTAGGGGCCAGCATCCTGCTGTTGTGCACATGGGGTATGCTGGTAAAGTGTGGCGGGAAGATGAGCCTTTAACGGTGGATGTAGGGTTTTGTCTGGAAGGTTATCAAACTGATAAGACGCAGGTGTATTTCCCTGAAAAATGGAAACCAGGGCCAGAAGTAGTGGATGCTCATAAGGTTTGTATAGAGGTGCAACAATTTTTAGCTGAAAATTTAAAGCCAGGAGCAGTGCCAGCCCGTTTGTACGAGCAATCCCTGAAGATAGCGGAAAAGAGCGGTTTTAGCGAAGGATTTATGGCCCTGGGAGCGAATAAGGTTAAATTTGTTGGGCATGGTATTGGTCTGGCCATTGATGAATATCCAGTCATTGCCAGGGGATTTGATGAGCCATTGGAAGAGAATATGGTTCTGGCGCTAGAGCCTAAAATTGGTTTGCCAGGTATAGGCATGGTGGGCGTGGAAAATACTTTTTTGGTAACAAAAAATGGGGGCAGGTGTTTGACCGGCCAGCAATATGATCCGGTCCTGGTGTGATAAATGGAAACGGGGAAGCGGAAGCGGGGAATAAATATGTTTTTTTAAATTTGATTCAGTTGCCCAGTTCCTTTTCAATGGCTTTTACAAGTTGGTTTTTAGAAAAAAGGTCACGCAGGATGAGGGGACTTCCTGGGTTTTCCCTGGAAAAGATAGCCAGAGTTGGGATACTATGACTGTCCAGAGCCTTAAGAAGATACTGACCAGCCGGGTTGTTATGGGTTAAGTCAACGCGTATGAACCGCAGATTATACTCTGCTTTCAGGTTGTTTATAAAACCGGGTTTGAGTACAGCCTTTTCCAGAAATTTGCAATTGGTGCACCAATTGGCTGTAAAATCCAGAATAAAATTTTTCTGTCCAAGAAGACGTGAAAATTTTTGAACAGTAAAGTCTTCCCAGGGGTCAGAGTAAGCTGGTTTTCTTAACAATAGAAAACCCGCGCAAAAGATCAGAATAACGGCCAGAATGCGAATAGACCATCTTTTCAGACCACTTTGCTTCAGGTTAGTCCATTTGCCCCACATCCATGCCCCAAACCCGATTACCCAGAACATTATGAGTGCTGGAAAAAGAAGCTCTTCAGGCAAAAGAGCCAGCAGGTAAATACAGGTTCCAAGAAGCAGAAAGCCCAGAGCCTTTTCTAAGTAAAGCATCCAGGTTCCGGGTTTTGGGAAATAGCGGACAAGTCCAGGGAAAAGAGCCATTAATAAATAAGGACTTGCCATGCCAATGCCAATGCAGAAGAGCACCAGCGCAATGATAGAAGGTGGTCTGGTTAGTGCCCATGCCAGCACCCCGCCCAAAAAAGGGCCGCTACACGGAGTAGCCAGAAGTGTTGCCAGGATCCCTGTAAACAGGGCTTGTATATGAGGATGGCCTGGTGCGGAAGTGTTGGCCTTGAGGTCAATAACTGGCAGATCATAAACTCCAAAAAGACTTAAGGACAGGGCAAAAACAATCAGATTCAGGATAAGAATAATTCTGGAATTTTGAAAAATTTGTCCCCAGGCCATGCCTGTTAAAGAAATAGTCAGAGCCAGGATAGAGAAATAGATGAGCATTCCTGATGCAAAAAAGAAATTGTGGGAGCGAAATTTTCTTTTTCTTTTATGGAAGTCATTGTCTTTGTGGTGATCTGGCATCATCCCTCGAAGTTTCAGGCTGATAACAGGCAGGACACAGGGCATGAAATTTAAAATTAGTCCGGCTAAAATGGCAAAAAGAGCTGCCCTGCCCAGAGTTGTGACTTCAAGGTGTGGTGTAAATGAGCGGGGGGTGAAAGTGTAATATTGAATGTTGAATGTTGAATGTTGAATGGAAGATGCAGGAGGCTGAGTCCTGGAGGAGTGCTCCAGGCTGGATGATGAAGACAACGTGCTGGATGATTGCGCAATGGACTGTAACCAGATGTGCCACCAGGGTTGGTTTTGGGCTGGTTTAAGGTTGTTTAGAATTTGTGAAGTGAATTTCAGTTTAAGGTTTGTGTCAACAGGACAACAACTCTTGTTAGAACACAAAAGAACGCGAAGATGCGCTGTGATGGTCTGCCCCTTGTCTGGAATGGTGGGCAAAGCAATGAAAATAGGCGTAGGTCCTTCATAGACCTGGACTTCTATTTTGGGGTCAAAAATATTTTTCTGTTTTTGGCCTGGAGGATAAAAGACCGGCAGCTTCAGACGCATGTTATTGTCAGCAGAGGCAAAAAGAGTTGCTGAAACAGTAGTTGGTTGTCCATAAGATGTTGCATTATGCGCGTAAGCGTGCCAGCCATGTTGGGGCGTAAGCCATAAAATGGCCAGTGCCTGGAAATTTGCCCTGGTGTTTTTTTGAGCATTAAGTCTATAGACTTCCCACTTTGTGTGCAGGGGATAGTCTTCTCCATAAGCAGATGCAATATAAAGGAGAACGCCAATGATAAATAAGGTAAAAATTTTTAATGGTGCTTTCATATTTTGCGCCGATGACAGGATTTAAGTTAATAATTTTTCTTGACAAAAAAAAAGGAGAGGTCTAATTATGCCATCCGTTGAGCACGACATGAGCTTAACAAAAAAGGGCCACTAGCTCAATTGGCAGAGCAGCGGACTCTTAATCCGGAGGTTCAAGGTTCGATTCCTTGGTGGCCCACCAATTTTGAGTTTAATTCGAGAAAAAGCTCGGTAATCTAAAATTTGCCCTCTAGGAGACTACCCCTAGAGGGCTTTTTTTTGAAAAAATTATTCCGAGTTTTTATGCCTCTACAGTGACTGCAACTATCTTGATTTTTTAGAAATTTTTATATCGTGCAGGTAGAAGCCTAAGGTTGGTCTAGAAAATAAAAAAGGGCTTAACCGGCGTTGGCTAAGCCCTTTTTTTTTGGTAGCGGGGGCAGGATTTGAACCTACGACCTTCGGGTTATGAGCCCGACGAGCTACCATGCTGCTCCACCCCGCATCAACAGAAAGAAATATATGTCCTTATTTTTGACTTTTGTCAAGTATAATTTTCAGTTCAAAATTTTTAGTTTTTTTGGGGTGGTGGATTTGATGCAAAATAGTCGTGGCTACTTCCAGGGCCTGGAGCCCTTGCTCGCCAGTGACAGGCGGTTCTCTGTCCAGCAAAATGGCCTGGACAAATTCTTCTAGTTCGGCCTGAAGTGAATTTACCTCCGGGACTTCTGGTTGTTCATAAATAATATTCTTTTTTTTCTCACCGATTCCTATGGTATCTATGAGCATGGAAAATCCAGTTGCACTGGTTGTTGAATCACAGTCTTCCAGTTTAAAAATTTCTGATTTCTTCTTTAAAAAGTCAATGGCAATATACTGATTCTTCTGGAAAATGCGCATTTTGCGCATGGCCCTGACTGAAATGCGACTGCTGGTCAGGTTGGCCACACACCCATTGGCAAATCTTAAGCGGACATTGGCTATATCTTCAGAGTCTGAGACTACAGCAACACCACAGGCGTCAATAGATGCCAAAGGGCTCTTGACCATGTGCAAAATAATATCAATGTCGTGAATCATCAAATCCAGAATAACACTGACATCAGTGCCTCTGGGGTTAAATTGGCTCAGGCGGTGGGACTCAATAAACATGGGCTGTAAGGGATAGTCTTTGATGGCTAACATAGCAGGGTTAAATCGTTCAATATGTCCTACCTGAAGTTTTAGCTCCTTTTTCTGGCAAAGCGAAATAAGTTCCCTGGCCTGGGAGTTCGTTGAAGTTATGGGCTTTTCAATAAATAGGTGACAATTGTATTCCAGGGCCTTTAGCGCGGTCTGGTAGTGATGAATTGTCGGAACGACAATGCTCACAGCCTCAACTTGAGCCAATAATTGCTCTAAGGAAGAAAAGACTTTTGTCTGGCAGGTGCTGGCACCTTCTTGAGCTTTTTTTGTATCGATATCATAAAGGCCGACCAGGTTAATTTGATCTATTTTTTTGGCAAGCTGGGCGTGAAAGGTGCCTAAATGCCCAACACCAATAACGCCGTAATTGACTTTTTTCATAATTGTTCCTTTATCCCTTATTTCACATATTCCATCACAGTTCTGGCTGCCAGTTGGGTAGCCTGATTTTGACCGAGAAGCTGTTGTATCTTGGTTAATTTGTTCCTGATTTCTTGCCTCTGGGTGTCATTTTCCAACCAGGCGAAAGCCTTAGCTGCTATTTTATCTGGATTAGCCTGGTCCTGAATATATTCAGGAAAAATTTTCTGGTTCAAAATAAGATTGGGCATACTGATGAAAGGGACATCAACCAGTAGTCGGCCTACAAGATAACTTAACCAGGAGAGTTTATAAGCCACAATGGTAGGTACTTTTAGCAGGGCACATTCCAGGGTAACTGTACCAGAAGCTGCCAGAGCAAGACATGAATTTGCAATAATCCTGTGGCGGTCTTCTGGCTCATAGATACTCACTGGCAGATTACCGGGCAAGAAAGTATTTAGCAATTTCTGATTGATGTGCGGTGCCCTGACAATGGAAAAGGTTAGATCTGGCCTTTTTTGTTTTAAGAGCTGGCAACTGTGTGCAAATACAGGCAAAAGGGCCTTGATTTCTTTAACTCTACTTCCTGGCAGAATAACGATTTTATGGGGGTCAGGCTCAATTTGATTTGATTTTTTTAAGTTTATAACCTGGAGAAGGGGGTGCCCAACGTACAGGGTTTTCAGGCCGTGACTGGCAAAAAAACGTTGTTCAAAGGGAAAAATACATAAGATATGGTCCACGAATTTTTTCAGGAATTTGATTCGGCTTTTACGCCAGGCCCAGACCTGCGGGGCGATATAATAGACTACCGGGATGCCCAATTTTTTGGCCATCCTGGCCAGACGAAAATTGAAGTCTGGAGCATCAAAAAGAACCAGGACTTTTGGCCTTCGTCTCTCAAGTTCTGTTTTTATTTTTTTAAAAAAGCCCAAAATTCTGGGTAGAGCGGACAGGACCTCGGTTAGTCCCATGACAGACAGGTCTTCGGCCTTGATTATGGTGTTAAGACCAGCCTCGCGCATGGCCGGGCCGCCCATGCCAATTATGTTTAAGCGCTTATCTTTTGAGAGTAACTCCTGAATCAATAAGGCCCCATAAATATCAGCTGATGCTTCACCAACATTTAGCCAGATAGTGTTGTTCATGGGTGTTGCTTTATTTTCCAATACAAAAGTTTTCAAAAATTCTGTTCAAGACGTCATCCGGGGTGATTTCTCCAGTAATTTCGGCCAGGAGTGTACATGCATAATCAAGACGAGTGCCGAGAAGATCATAGGGAAGCTCTGTTTTTGTTTCCTCTATTAGGAGGTTTAGCTCGTCCCTGGCTTTTTGCAGGCTGTTTTTCTGGCGCAAATTAGGAACAAGTCGGCCTGGTTCTGGTTCTTTTTTATGGCCGATGATTTTTTTTCGGATAAGAGTCGTCAGTTCCTTAAGGCCATGGCCATATCTGGCAGAGATAAAAATCAGGTCAAGTTTTTTTTCTTTAAACTCATTGGTCCAATCAGGTTCTTTGTACAATAAGTCCATTTTGTTGGCCACAATGACTACTTTTTCCGCGGCAACTTTTTTTAGAATATCTCTGTCTTCGCTGCCGGGGCCAAGCCGGGAGTCAATGATAGTCAGGCACAGGTCTGCCTTTTTGATTAATTCCTGGCCACGTAAAAAACCTTCCTTTTCCACAATATCATTTGTTTTGCGTAAGCCCGCGGTGTCCACCAACCGCACTGGCAGTCCCTGTAAATTTATGCTTTCTTCAAGGTAATCTCTTGTTGTTCCGGGTATATCGGTGACAATGGCCCGTTCCCGGCCCAATAGTGCGTTGAGCAGGCTGGATTTGCCAGCATTTACCCTGCCGGCCAGAACAACCAGTGCGCCGTCTTGCCAGATGTGTTCCTGGTTATAATTATTGATTAATTCGTTAATTTCCTCCACACAATCTCTTACCTTTTGGATCAGATGCTCTCTGGGCATACATTGTATATCTTCTTCTGGAAAAT
>OFDE01000149.1_pt1 | contig 7853 bp, 7 predicted proteins | sample 1520281 | NCBI WGS metagenome assembly OFDE01 (sample SAMEA3696446, study PRJEB22514) | metagenome | biome: water; feature: marine; material: hydrothermal vent | place: Pacific Ocean | collected 2014-08-12 | depth 1521 m | reverse complement strand
ATCCGTCCCCATAGTTTTGGCCCAGAAAGGCTTTATGCCAAAATACATTGAGAAAAATAAAAATGGGGAATGGTCTTTTGAAATCCAGAGAGAAACTAAAGGAACAAAAAAATATCAATGGAAAGTAAAGGTTAAAAAGACAAAATTTTCTGGAGTGATCCTGCAAGGCCCACTGAATACTACCCAGAGAGCTTACCTCTTATTGCCATATAATAGCAAAAGCAGCGGAAACAGCGGAAGCGAGATCTTTCGTCTAAAAAAAGGCAAATATCTGCTCAGTAAATTGAAAAATGATGAAGATATTATCTGTTTTGTAGGCGATTATCCCTTGCAGGTCTATCCTGGTGAAACTCTAAGTCTTTTGCACAGTGGACAATATATTTTACATATCTTTGAAGGCAGAAGTTTTGAAAAATTAGGAGACATCACACTGGAAATCCTGGACACAGGATATTAAAAAATCAACTAGAGCGGAAAAGTCCTATGAGCATTTTTTTTGTCAATCTCCCACTTAGATATATTGCCAGAGAAAAGGCCTATCTGGACTTCTTCATTAAACACGGACTGAACCCTGAACTGGGGCTGGATGCATGGAGCATGGACTGCCTTGACTTTGCCTGGCATGAAAAAACAGCCCGTACTATTCATCAGGCTGGATTAAAAACCTCTATTCATCTTCCATTTTTGGACTTATCACCAGGCAGTATAGACCAGTATATCCTGCAGGCAACAAGAAAAAGGTTAAACAAGGCACTGGAAATAGCCAGGATATATGCACCCTGCCATCTGATCGGCCATCCAGCTTATGACCCCAGCCTTGATGATGATTTTTATTCGTCCTGGCTGGACAATTCCATAAAAACCTGGCAGCAGCTGCTGGACGAAACTGGAGATATCTGCCCCCTTTTCCTGGAAAATGTCCGGGAGCAGGACCCGGATGTTATTACTGACCTTTTAAGCGAACTCAAAGGAAATATTGGCTTTTGTTTTGACCCTGGACATTGGTTTTCATTTGGCCGTGGCAAGGAAAATAATAATCTAAGTCATTGGCTTCAAAAGCTGGCACCTTATATCCGTCATCTGCATTTGCACGACAATCATGGCCATCTTGATGAACACCTGGGTATGGGCCAGGGAACAATACCTTTTGTGGAGCTTTTTGGTAGTCTGGAATTTTTAGACCTAAAACCAGGCTTTACTTTAGAACCACATTCTGCTGAAGACCTGAGCCATAGTTTAAATTTTATGCACACCCACCGATCCTGGTTCTCTTTGCTGGGAATTAAGAAAATAGCAGATTAATTAGCAGAAGCGAAAGCCAGCCATTCTTTTTTGACTTTAAAAGTCCCGGGCCAGGAAGGCAAAGAGAAAAAGCCGTAACCTGGCCAGGATAGCTGAAAGGCATGTAGCAACAAGGGAGATGGTTCCTGCTGACCATAGCGAAGATCTCCTATAATGGGATGATTCTTCATGGCTAGCTGGACCCGTAACTGATGAGTTCTTCCGGTTTCCAGCCGCAAAACAAGCAGACTACACCCTGAATGTACGCGCACCAAAAAAGCTCTTGCTCTGGCCAGCTTTCCTCTGGAAGAGACTACTACTTTTTTAGCACTCCTGCTTTTAGCTGAATCTTTTCGGACAAAGAGCCTATTTTCCAGTTTAACCCAATTTTTATGCGGCCAGACACCTTTCACCCACGCCAGATAATATTTCTTCACCTGTTTTGACCAGATTTTTTGCATTGTGCGTAAAAAAGAAAAAGACCTGGCCACAAGAAGCAAACCTGATGTGTCCTTATCCAGACGATGGACAGGAGTCGGAGGGAAAAGATCATCTGCAAACTGAAATCTTAAACACTGGATAACTGAATCTTTGTGTCCGCTACCAGGATGAACAGGCAAACCAGATGGCTTATTGACAACCAGAAACTGTTCATCCTCAAAAACAATATCCAGTTTCTGATGAGATAAGATTTCATTTTCTGACTCCAGAAGAGCGGCATAGGGAGGTATGCGCACCTTTTGACCTGCTTTAATCCGATCAAAAGGTTTTACTCTTTTACCATCTATGCGGACCTGGCCGGTCCTGATCCAGCGCATTAAAGCTGAATAAGGGATATTTTTCCTGGTTTTGCGCTGCAAAAAAGAAATGACTTTTTGTCCGGCCTCTTCAGGGCTAATGAGCAGATATTGGACTCGAGGCATTTTTTATCTGAGCACCTAAAACGGACAGGCAATATGGTTGATTACCGCGAAATTTAACAGTCCGTTTTAGGTGCCTGGCTTTCTCTTCTTACGCTTCTTTCACTTCTTCCGCTTCTTCCCTATTGGGGAGTAGATAAATCCAGCGTATAAGAAACAATAATTGTCTTTCTTTTTTTCAGGCCAGTCATACCAGGATGGGTATTCACGCAAACAACCAGTTCTTTCTGTCCGTCTCCGTTCAAATCATAAATGCCATAGTCAACTATGGAGCCTTTGATCCTTCTGGTCTTCCAGAAAAGGTTCAAGCCAATTCCATCCCAGTACAGACAGTGAATTTCTCCCTGGGGGAAAAAGCGGTAACGGCTAAAAAACTGCGAAGAAACAGAAATAGGACGGCTGACCAGAAGCTCATAACGATTATCCCTATCCAGGTTCACTGGCACCAGCCTTGTTGGTATGTAGTAAAAACTTGGGTCATCATCTTTTGGTTTACCAAGACCTGGCAAGGTTTCATCTTTGACTAAACCTAAAGATGATGCTGCATATACCTCATCAGTTGTGGCCTGCCTGGCCCTGGTTGAAGAATAAACCCGTAAATGATCGTTGTCATCTGCTACTATGATCTTATAATCCGTACCCTGGGGCAGATAAGTAAAATTAAATACATTTGCCTTTTCTGGCACAGGAATATGCCGCCCCAACTGATACTTTCCTCCCATCTTCACTACTTCATAGACACTATCCGGCATAAACAAGCGACCTCTGCCCATCTTTTGCCCAATTAAAGTGTCCATGTATTCCGGCGGAGTACGCACAACATTCAAGAAAAATGAAATCTTTTCAGCTTTGAGACTAAATCTTTTACCATCAAAATTAAGAATAAAAGAACGCACAAACTCATCCTGAATGGCTGAAACTATGATCTCCTGAAAACCATCGCGATTTAAGTCCATGAGGTTGATGTTTAAACACTGGTAACTAACAGGGGGCTTGTACTCGGCAAGAGGAACAAGGCGGTTATTGACCAGAGCATAGGCGTAAACTCTGCGGTCATCCAGGACAAAAATTTCATTTTTGCCATCATTATCAGCATCTCCTGCAACCATTCCAATGGCTGAAAACGGCAAAGCCTGACTGCGCCAGCGACCTGGTGTGCTGGGAGAGCCTTTATACCGAAACTGAGGATTAAGATAAAATTCCTGACCAGGAGAGACCTCGTTAAATATAAGCTCTGGATTCATGCGGTTGATAATATTTTTATTGGCAACACTTTCCGCTTTCTTTTCTGGACGCTTAAAAATCTGCCCATTTATTGATCTGGCAATTTTTTCCAGGGAAGGAATAAGTTCATCCAGGGTAGTTTGTGCATTATAAGGAACGAGCCTGCCTTGCTGGTCTATCACCTGAACATCCAGACTACATTGTTTTCCCATGATCGTAATGGAGCCAAAGACCACATAGTCAGAACCTATCTTTTGCAAAATAGATCTGGCCTGCTCTCTGGAGCGTGGAAAATCCACTCCGGCTGATTTGATTTTTGCCTGGTCAACAGGAATGAAACGCTCAGACCAGGCGAGTCTTGTCGTGAGCATAGATTGGGTTCCCATGGACAAATACTGGTATTCCTGGGGACCAAAAATCTTGAATGGCAACACGGCAAAGGTCTTTTGCTCTCCCGCGCCAACAAAGTGCACAAAGCTCAGGCTGAAAACCACGACCATGAAAGCCAGAAAAGTTAAAGCAAAGCGTTTAAGCATAAGGAAATTCCTCCTATTTTTTGACATGCTCCAGGTTCAGAGCTAGAGTCTTTATATCAGTTCGTCAAAACCTATTTAGCAATTTCTTCTGGGTCAGGCAAATATAATTCATTATGGAAAAACGCCCCTATCGCTATTTTCGTTTTGTATGCCCGGAACAAAATGTGCCCTTAGTTGAAGAGCTTCTTTCATCTGAAGGTTTTGAATTTGAACCGGTGCAATTTTTTCCCCTGGCCCGTAAATTGATCAATGCCCCTTTTGGTCCTGGAAACTCAATAGCTGCTTTTTTCGGACTTATTTATATCCAGGACAAATCCTCAATGCTTCCCCCATTAGCCTTGAATCCTCCGAAGCAAAGCACGGTCCTGGATTTGTGCGCCAGCCCTGGCAGTAAAACCGGAATACTGGCCCAGATAGTTGGAGAGCAAGGATTGGTAATAGCTAATGAACCTAATCCAACAAGGCTGACCACCCTGCGCCAGAATCTATTACAAATGAACCTCTTGAACGTGGTCACCACCAGATATCCTGGTCAGGAATTCCCTTTTGAATCTAACGCTTTTGACTATATTCTTCTTGATGTCCCGTGTAGCGGATGGGGCACTGCCCAAAAACATCCAGCCATAACCAGAATATGGACACAAAAAAACCTGGGTCCACTTATAAGTTTACAAAAACAACTTTTAAGTAGAGCAGCCCTGCTTCTGGCACCAGGAGGCAAATTACTGTATTCCACCTGCACAACCAATGTGTTAGAAAATGAAGCCCAGATTGAATGGGCTATAAAAAATCTGGACCTGGAAATCGTACCACTTCCAAAAATCAAAGGCTTTATCTATAAAAACTGTCAGAATGAATTTGTCAGCCAGGGAACTTTACGCATAGATGGGCCAAAATCTGACAGCCAGGGTTTTTTCCTGGCCTGTTTGCAAAAAAAAGACAATAGACATCATCAATCCGAAAAATTACAACAAAAAGGCACAGTTAAAACCTGGCACAAACTGATAACAAAGCATATTCTTTGTATGCCGGGCTGAATCTACCCGACTTCGGAGCTTTTTACAAATTTGAGCAAAAAGTCTTTTTTTTGCCAGACAGGGCCGTTACTCTGCTTGGAGACAGGCTCAAATGGCAGGGAACTTATGTAGGTAAATATAAAAAAGGTAAAATTATTATACATCCTCGCATGCGCAGGCTGGTTCCTGATTAAGATGAAAATACAAACAGCAATGTCAGCAGCGAAAGCGAAGGTTTAAATATCCATGAAATAAAAACCCTAAAAAGTTTGATCTCTGGACAGAGTTTAATTTGTCCAGGACAAAACAAAATAGCTTTGCCCTTTTACTGGAAAAAAATGGGTCTGGGATGGCTTAAACTAAAAAAAGGACGCTGTTTTTGGTCAGAGAGATAAAAAGGTTAAAGGCTAAGGGCTAAAGGCGTAGAGCAAAAAAGTAAAAAATAATAATCCCATACCCCTTTGCCCTTAGCCCTTTATTTGCCCTTACCCCTTAACCCTTAACCCTTACCCCTTTAGCGAGGTAAAGATGGAATGATGTAAAATGAGAGTCAGGCGACTGTTTTCTGCCCGGTCAGACAAAACAATTCTTTTGCCACTGGATCACGGAGTAACTGAAGGGTTGCTTCCCGGACTGGAAGACATGAAAACCCTGCTTCAACAACTCGACCCGAAACTTGTACAGGGAGTGATTTGCATAAAGGTCTGGCAAGAGAGCTTGGGTCTTTTGTTGACACACGGCAAAATTTGATAGTCCATCTCTCAGCCGGGACCAGGCATGGCCTGCCACCATACAATAGAAGCCTGGTCTGTTCTATCCAGGAAGCATTACGTATTGGAGCAGACGCGGTATCTGTCCACATCAATATCGGCAATGACCTGGAAGACAGAATGCTTTCGGACCTGGGGATGGTTGTAGATGAGGCCCATCAACTGGGCATTCCCGTCCTGGCCGCGGTCTTTGCTCGTGGAGGACAGATAGTCAATGAGCTTGATCCGACTCTGGTGGCTCATTGTATTCGTCTTGGCGCAGAGTTAGGCGCGGACATAGTTATTGTACCCTTTTCTGGTGAAACAGACAGTTTTGCCAGGGCAATAGCGGCCTGTCCAGTGCCAGTGCTTATAGCTGGTGGTCCCAGACAGCCCGGATTTGAAAATTTTTTACAGATGATCAAACAGGTGATGGACACCGGGGCTAAAGGTGTGAGCATTGGCCGCAATATTTTTCAACACCCGGAACCTGTTAAGGCCCTGGAAATGATCGCCAAAATAGTTCATGTGTAGGGTGAATTATGCAAAACTTTTTTCAGGTAATTTCCGTTCAAGAATTTATACATAAGTTAAAAGAGTTTTCTCCTGTTGGCACAGAGGAGCTTCCTCTGGATCAAGCTTTTGGCCGGGTTTTGGCCCAGGATATAGTAGCCAGAGAGAATCTTCCACTGGTTCATCGTTCCTGTATGGATGGCTATGCACTAATGGCCAGAGACACCTTCGGAGCCAGCGAGTCCAATCCCGCTTATCTGGAGGTAATTGGCGAAGTGCACATTGAAAAGATTCCTGACTTTACACTGGGACCGGGTCAATGTGCGCGCATTGTCACAGGAGGCACATTGCCAGACGGCGCAGACAGCGTGATTATGGTAGAACATACCCAGGACTTAGGCGCTGGCACCATAGAAATACGCAAATCAGTTGCCCCGCATGAGAATGTCATGCTTAAAGGTGAAGACTTTCGCGTCCATGATCTGGCATTAAGCAGCGGAATATTCATCAATTTCAAGCAGGTTGGTATTCTGGCCGCGCTGGGCGTAGCAAATGTCCAGGTATATCAAAGGGTCAAAGTGGGGATCATCTCCACAGGAGATGAACTTGTGCCAGTGCATAAGGTACCAGCGCCCGGTCAGGTCAGAGATGTAAATAGTTACACTCTTGCTGAACTGGTGAATAAAGCCGGGGGAAAATTTAAACTTTATGGGATTGTACAGGATAAGTTAGGTGCCATTACCGCTGCCCTGGAAACTGCTCTCCAGGAAAATGATGTGGTCCTTATTTCTGGAGGAAGTTCCATTGGAATCAGAGACCTGACTGTCCAGTCCCTGGAAAGTATTCAGGGCGTAGAAATTCTGGCTCATGGTGTGGCCATAAGCCCTGGCAAGCCAACAATTCTGGCCCGTAAAGAAAACAAAGCCATCTGGGGATTGCCGGGCCAGGTAGCCTCAGCGCAAATAGTCATGCTGGTTCTGGTGTTACCTTTCCTGACCCATCTGGCCGGGAAGAAAAACAGTTTTGACGAAAAAGACAAAGTTTTTGTTCAGGCTGAACTGGCCAGGAATATCGCCTCAAAATATGGTCGGGAAGATTATGTCCGGGTACGTCTGGAAGATTCAGGTGGAAACCTAAAAGCCATCCCTATCATGGGCAAATCCGGTCTTTTAAAAACCATTGTTCAGGCTGATGGCCTGTTAAAGATACCTGACAACTTAGAAGGGCTGGAAAAGGGTACGGAAGTTAAAGTCTGGAAAGTGTAGAGTATAACTAGCTTAAATCTCTTAAGTTACCTGTAGCTGTAATTTCTTTGACGTGTGGGGAAAATTTTGTTAATTTTTGATGAATTTTTTAGATAAAAAGACGAATGAGTTCTTAAGAAGATACGAATTACTCAACTTTCGGAATTCCGAAAGTTGAGTAAGTTATTAAAATAACCATGCCTGGATCAGAACAAGAAGAATTTCCCAGATCATCAAAAAAATATTACATAATCAAAAAAATTCTATCATTACTTAAATGGATCTCGACAAATAAAAAATTAGCACGATGGGCATCAGCTATTACAGGATCATATTATCTTGTATTGGATATTTGGTCAGATAAATTAGC
>OFDE01000141.1_pt1 | contig 8181 bp, 10 predicted proteins | sample 1520281 | NCBI WGS metagenome assembly OFDE01 (sample SAMEA3696446, study PRJEB22514) | metagenome | biome: water; feature: marine; material: hydrothermal vent | place: Pacific Ocean | collected 2014-08-12 | depth 1521 m | reverse complement strand
AAACATACTAACTTCTATTCAAGTAATAATTTGTTATTTCTTCCCTATGATGATTTATTTCTTTTGAAATAGTTCTTAAAACTTCTTTATGAGATAATCCTTTTTCTAAAAGAGTTTTATAATTTTCTTTTACAAAAGAATATCTAAGGTTATGAGTTTTTTCTATTCCTACACTTTTTAAATTTTTTAGATAAGTTTGATAACTTTTAATTTCTTGCACTTTTTGAATTTTTAATGCTAATTGATGAGTTATTTCTTTTTGATTATATTCGTGATTTCCTTTTCCAATAACTCCTGAAAGTTTGTTTTCTTGTTCGTTGTAGTATTTTTGGAAGTTTTGAACTATTTCTTGTGCTTCTGATACTCTAAAACCTAATTTGCTTTGTAATTCTGCTACAACTCCTGAATAGTAATCTTTTTGGTAGAGTTCTTGGAGTTTGTTTTCTAAATTTTCGACCGCCCGATTTTTTTCAATTTCTTGATTTTTTAGTGCCTCTCTTAAATTTTCGCGGATATTTGATAAAAAATCTTTTGATAAGTCTGCTTTTATTGTGATATTTGCTTGTTCTAAGCCTTTTAAAAGAGAATTAAAGCCTGTTGTATAGTCGAGTGCCGTTTTTTGTGATAAATCGCTTATACGGCTTTGTAGAAACTCTTTTATTGTGCTTTCTGACATAAATTGATTGAGTTTGCCGTCTGTTATTCCTTTTTGCTCTAAAAAATTCTTAAAATCGTTTAGATACATCTCTCTTTTTTCTGCAAGTGCTACTGAATGAGTTAGATTGTCATTTGAAAAATGCCGACCCTCTCCAAATGCAAGTGTGCGATGAAAAGCATCTTTTACCTGTTTTTCAAATGTTCCACCCCTTAAATTAGCCATTTGTTTGCTCCTTGATAAATCTGTAAATTGTTGAGTGGCTTATTTTGATATTTTTTAATTTAAAATACTCTGCTATTTTTCGACTTCCTAATCCTTGATTGTGAAGTCTCATTATCTCACTTCCAAATCGCAATAATATGGGATTTTTTACTTTTTCGAGATTGATTTTTTTGAGTTTATTTGCTTGTTCTATCTCCTGTTTATGCAAATCTGTTAAGATAACTATTATTGCTTTTGTAATTGATTGACTTGTATTTCCATTTTTCTCCAGCCATTTTTTTAGTCTGATTGTAAAGAGTTTTGTATTCTCTTTATCTTGTAAATTTAGTAAATTCTTTAATTTTTCAAGTTGTTTTTCTACAAACATCGTTTTTTTGCTCTCCTTTGCTTTATTTTTAATTTTTTTAGTTTTAGATACAAACATACCCAAGAATAAAAAAAATGCTTTTAAATCGCAAATATGAGCTAAAAAAAATAAAAAAAACCTTTTAGGGAAAAAAAGTCAAACTTTTTTCTTTTTTTCTACCCTTGTATGTAAAAAAACTGAAAAATTGAATGATGTTTTAAATTTATAGAATGAATTTGTTGCAGCAGATAAGGAGCAAAGTTTAGAACTGCGATTTTTTAGCAGTGCTTGGATTGTCATCGCGAAACCTTTTTTGTAGTCGTAAAAAGAGACTTTTAGTCCAAAAAGCCGACTTTTGAGTGGCTCTGCTGTATCACTGAATGATACGATTTTGATACGATTTTGAAACAGAATTGAAACAATGAAGCATATCGTATCGCTTGTTTTATCCCCAAACTCTGGGCTTCTTAAAAGAAGCGAGTTTGGAGATTGGCTTTGCCGTCTCTATTTATTCGCTATCGCTCATAATAGAGACGGCTTCGCCGTTTCATAATAGCACTGCACTAACACCTTAAAAGGTGAGTTTGTGCTATTAGCAAAATGCTTCTCATTTTGCTTGTAAAATCCGTAAAAAAATGACCAACTTATATAAAAAATTTGGATTATTACAAGACAAAATTTTGAAACACTTGCTAACTTAGTGTGCTATTTAACTTAACAACCGCCTAAATTTTGGATTTTTAACTGAAAGATAAGCCTGTTTGGAGAGGGTAGAGTTCTCCTGTATCCTACCTTGTAGGAAAAGGCTTTTTTAAATTTAGTTATAAACTAAATCGCCTGAATTACCTGCACTACTTTAATGCCGACAGTGTCGCACATAAAGAAAAATGACCCCGTGCAGTTAGGGTATGTATCATTTTTCTTTTGTCCCCTCAATATGAGTAAATTACCGTATTATATAAAAAATAAGGAGAGTTTGTCAATTATTGAGTGGCACGGGACTTGAACCGAGTTTGTTTGCAAGATAGACATTCTTTACATTTCCGTGCCACACTCAACCGATAGGGCGAGAGGTTAGCTAATAAGAGTTTATTTGCAAATCAGCAGTTGCGACACGAAAATGTTAATAAACTTTTTGGGCTTTGGTTTCATTTTTCAAGTTTCGTGTCGCTTTTATCTTTAAAAATAAAAAACGCACTAAATATCGCTATTGTAGCCATTATCATCAAACTTATTACATAACCCATTACATCTCCTCTATTTTATCAACTTCTTTTGATAATTTTTTGCTTACGCCTATTATAGCACATAACAAAATAAAACCTGCTATATTAACTAAAATTAACTGAAAATCATTTAATTTAAAATAATTTGTAAATACAAACGCCACTAACCCAAAAATTGAGGCTAATAAAAAGAAAAACATTGTTCTCCAAAATGTAATTGTTTCTTTTTGTTTATCTATTTGGCTCATAAGTATCCTTAATTTAAAATTTCATTTACTTCTTGTTGCATTATATTAAATAATTCCCTATTATCTTTAAAAATTTCATATAAATCTAACTCATTTTCTATCAAATCTTGAAAAAATTCGCTATTTTTTACTACCTTATAAAATTTTTCATATTTTTGCATACTTTCAATAGAATTATATTCGGTTATTTCTGTTTCGTTTGGAACAAATCCATATAATAATTTATTTTTATCTATTCCAAAAAAAGTTAATTTATTTGTTTTTCCGTCATTTCCTACAAAAAAAGTTTTTTGATTTCCTGCATATTTTTTTCTTAAATAATCTGTAAAAGTTTTAAAACTCTTTAAATATGGCTTCTCTTGTGGCTTAACTTCTTGAATTTTTTTAGAATTATCTTGTATTATAATTTTTAAGTGTGTTACTTTTCTACCTGTTTTTATCTCTTCAAAATCAAAAATTATATCTGTGTGTTCTTCTAATTCTTTTTTGGATTTGTTCAAAATTAATTTTTTTATATGGCTTGAATATTGATAACTTTTAGGGATTTCTAACATCTCTCTTATTTCATCTACTTTAATAACTTTTTCTGCTTTATTTCCATATCTTTTATTCAATTCATACCAATCTTTTAAAATCTCATATAATCTAATAGAATAACTACTTCTTAATGGCAAAATATTTTCAAGTTTGTATTTTAAAAATTTCTTCTGGGCTTCCAATAAATAAGGTCTTAACTTATTGCTTATTTCAAATTCTACTAACCCCTCTCCGTCCTTATATTCAGCACTTGCTACCCAATTTAACATTAAAAAACTATTATCATTTTTATCTTTTCCTTTTGGAATATAAATAGGCTTCTCTAATAACTCTTTTAATGCTTCTTTAACAGCCCAATACAAATCTTTTCTTTTTAGTTTTATAAGTTCTTGAAAATCTTTAACTTTAAAAATATATAATTCGTTTATATCATCACTTCTTTTGATAGATGAAATAAGAGTAGTAATAAATTTTAGGCTTAAAGGATTTAATTTATATCTTGCTTTTACTACAACATCAGCTTTTTTTACTTCTAAATCTTTATTTACCTGAATTATTTTTGCCATTTTTTAACTCCTTATATTTTATGAAATTATACCAAAAAAAACAACAAATAAACAAGATATTAAAGTTATTTGTTTTTCACCCTGAAAATTTGTTTTTTCTCACCCTGAAAATTTGTTTTTTCACCCTGAAAATTTGTTTTTAAATCCTTGCAAACTACCACCATTAAGGGATTTTGTGCTTCCTACACTTATACAAGATTAATATATATAGACACTATACGCGCATGCTCGCGCGCGAGAAAGAGTTCGAAAAAAACTTTTTTTTTACTGAGGAAAAAAGAAAAAAATCACTCAAACTAATAGAAAAAATATTAAACAATTATTTTGCTTCTCTTTTAGCATATAAGCAATCTTTTTTAATTTTGAATACAAATATACTCAAAAAGAAAAAAAGTTGCTTAGAATTGAAATATGAGCAAAATAGAGTATGTTTTAACTTATAAATCAATATTTCTTTCTATCTTCAAAGTAATGTGTAAATTTATTCGTGTAATTTTCAGTAATAAATGCTTTAAATTTTCCTTTTGAATGTCTAACTTTTTCTAAATTTTCTTGAGTAGGATTTCTTAGATATTCTTTTAAACGAGTTTCAAGTTTATATGCTCTTTTTAAAATTCCATCAAGTCTGTTATAAAATCGTTTTTTATCATTTTGCACCATTTCTTGCAAAGCCAATGACTCTTCATCTCTTTTTTCAATTTCTTCTTGTTTTTTAAGCAAATTTTGTTTTAGATTTAATAATTTTGTTTCAACCTCTTTTAATTTTTTAAATTTTTCATCATATTCTTTTTCTACTTCATCAATATAATATTTTGCACTTCTATATTCATCATACTCCTTTTTTGCTTTCATCATCATATCTCTTGCTTCAATATCTTTTCTTTCCACTTCTTTTTCTTTTTCTTTTAATTGGTCATCTTTTGCGATTAATTGTTTTATGATGTAGCTAAATATTGCTACACTTATCAATCCAACAGATGCAAAAAAATATAAAATATAATTAAGCATTTTCATCTCCTTTAATAATTTTCAATTCTTTTAAATCTTTTATAAATTTCCAGACACTAACATAACTTACTTTTTGTTTATGTTTTATTGCTAATTCTTTTGCTATTTTTCTTACTCCATATCCTGCTAAATACAATTCTATTATTTCAAATTTGTATCTCATAAGTATTCTATATGTTTTTGAGTGTTTCTTTTGCCTCTGAGCGATTTTTTTTAACATTTGGGTATGTCTGCTGCTCAGAAGTCTTTCTTTGCGATTTGGAGCATTTATAGCGTTTTTAAATGCTAATAATATATCCGTCTTTCCATTTGTTCTCATTAATTCATAATGTTTCAATAGATTTGTGAGATAATTTTCCACTTTACTATCGCTTAATTGTCCTATGTCATCACAGAGTTTTTTTACTACTTGTCTCATTTTTTTTCTCCTAAACGAGTGTTAAATAAATCGTTAATCATATTTTAACATATTTTAAGGCAAAAGTCCATAATTTTGGGGGGATATTCCGTTACGTTTGCTCCCGTAGGGTGCGAACGTGACGGAATATTGTTTGACTTTTGTCTTAAATTTGATTAAAATTATTTTTTTATTATTTTATGTGTCTGAGCAAACACTGATTGCTTGTATGGTTTTTATGGTTATTTATTGTTGTTAAAACAATATGTATTTTTTTTTGGGTCATTTATTCAAAAAAGAATATGTTATGGATAGAGATAAACATAAATAACTAAAAAAAGAAAAACACAATAAAAAGCCTTTATAAGCACTTAATTTTTATAATATAGGTCAATTTTTATGCTTATAATGATTTTATAAATATATATATTTTTTTGCGATTGCTTCGCTTTGTGTCTTATTTTTTTAAGTTATTTTTTTATCTCTTTGTGGGTTGCTACCACGAAAAACATAGCAAAAAACAGGTTACTTGCTTCCTAAAAAAGCAATTGGAACTCAACAAAAATTATGCTGGGGAAAAGAAAAAAAGGTTATTTATGCGAGGAAGTGTTAATTACCAAGTAAAACAAATTTGGCATAAAATTGACGGAATAGGGACATCAAAATTAGAGAGTAGGTCAAATGGTATTCAAAATAATTATGGTCAAAAAGTTAGCGAAAAAGTGCATTCATTTAGATATAAAGATGAAGTTATAAGAACTGCTAAGGATTTAGGGACATTTGCACGAGAAAAATTTAATGTTAAGGATATGCAAGCGATTTCAAGAGAGATTGTAGAAAGTTTTATTCAAGAAAAAATAAACGATAATGTGAGTTATAATACAATCAGTAATTATATTAGCCATTTGCAAAAAATCCAAATTGGATTAGAAAAGATAGGGGCTAAATTAGAAAGTCATAATAATCTTTTTACAAGAGATGATTTAAAAGAAATTAGAGAGCTAACAAAAGAGCAAGCATATAAAACAGAACACCAAGCAAGAGAATATATCAATCCAGAAAGAATTATTGCTAATTTAGATGAAAAATATCAAATAGTAGCAAGATTACAATTTGAATATGGGTTAAGAGTTGCCGAAGCAAGTAGAATAAATGAACATCAAATAAATGGAAATTCTTTAACAATTCAAGGCAAAGGGGGTTATACTCTTACAAAAGAAATATCAAAAGATTTGGTAAATAAAATAAATTCTTATATAGAAAAAGAAAAAAGTTTTAATGTGTCTTATAATAGTTACTCAAATGCCTTAAAAAAGGTAGTTCAAGAAGTAGGAGAAAAATATTCTGGAACTCACGGATTTAGATATAACTATGCTCAAAATAGAATGGATTTTTACCAAAATCAAGGTTATTCAAGAGATGAAGCCCTTAAAATGACTTCTGAGAATATGGGACATCATAGAGCTGAAATAACAGAAGTTTATTTGAGATAGTGGCACAAACTTAATTTAAGTTTGTTTATTTTCTGTGCCATTTTTTAATAACAATAGTTTGATTTATCACTAACATAAAAAATCATTTTATGCGGCATATTAGTAATAAACTCTGGAACAGGTGGGAATTTTATAACTTTTATATTTTTTAATTCTCCTGATTGGATTGATTTAGCAATAATATTAGGTAAATTATTTATAGTTTTATTAGGCATTTTACCCAATAAAACACCTTGAATTACCCCTTTTACACCTTTTGGAGTTGAATAAGCTTTTATTCCATAAACTACTAAAAATAAGTTATCATTAAATTTTAATAGAGATAATTTATTATGAGCCTTTTGGAAATCCATATCCATATCCATATATATATCTTTTTGTTTATTCAATGGAATATCTACTAAATATAATTTATCTTCTACTTTATGTAAATTAAAAATCTCTTTGGCTGTATCAACAAACATTTGTTTATCTTTTAGATTTGTATTTACTTTTACTTCCACTGGTTTAGAAAAATAGTAACTACTTAAATGAGAAGTTTTTGCAAAAGCATTTTTTAAATTTGTTGGAAACTCGTTAGAAATTCTAACTAAATCTGCTACATCTTTTTCATCTTCTGAGAATGTATATAATTCTATATATTCTTTTATTTTATTAAGTGTAATTTGATTATCATTTGGTCTTAAAGTTAAATCTATATTTGCTGTTAATCCAAAATCTGTATCCCTATAATTTCCTTGTTCTTTTTGATAAAATACAACTGCTTTATAAATATCTTTTTGTATGCCGTCTAATGTTCCTGAACCTGTTACTAAAAAGTTTGTTCCACCTATAAGAAATGGGTTTTTTACCCAACCGTCCCTAATTCTCCATACTCTATGGTCTTTTATGCTTTTTTTAACTGCCGTTCTTAAAGCCTTATTTGTAACGATTTTTTGTAATTTATTTCTATCTTCAATATCATTACCCACATATTTATTTGCTGGATAAGTTATTTTATATGTTTTATTTATTTTAATTGTTTTGCCTTTTTTTACAAGGTCTAACTTATCAACTTTTGCTTGTAATTGTGGGGATAAACTACCACAACCACTTAACACTAAACTACCTATTACCATTCCACCTAAAATTAAACTTTTTTTTAGCATTTGCATTCCTTTTAATTAAGAATTTAAAATTTTATAGAAAGTGGCACGAAACTTGATTTAAGTTTATTATTCTATAAAGATAATGTACATTTTCGTGCCATTCCCAACCGATAGGGCAGGAGATTATTTGAGATACTTTCTTGCCGTATTATAAGAAATATTAGCAATTTTTACAACTCTATAAGGATTAACTTCTTCTCCTTGCAATCTTAATAGATTTATAGCATTTTGAACTTTTTCTTGAGCTTGTGCCTGTTTTGCTTTTGCTGCTTTGTTAGCATTATCTACCTTGCTATTATTTTCTATAATTTCACCTGCTTCAATTATAGTTT
>OFDE01000138.1_pt1 | contig 8445 bp, 7 predicted proteins | sample 1520281 | NCBI WGS metagenome assembly OFDE01 (sample SAMEA3696446, study PRJEB22514) | metagenome | biome: water; feature: marine; material: hydrothermal vent | place: Pacific Ocean | collected 2014-08-12 | depth 1521 m | reverse complement strand
AGTAAATAATGAGAATTAAAATTTTAGATATTGAGATGACAATTCCAAATAAATTATTTAAAGAATTAGAAAAGTTAAGAAAAAACAGCAAACTAAGAAAAGCAGTTGAAACTATAATTGAAGCAGGTGAAATTATAGAAAATAATAGCAAGGTAGATAATGCAAATAAAGCAGCAAAAGCAAAACAGGACACAGCAAAAGAAAAAGTTCAAAATGCTATAAATTTGCTTAAACTTCAAGGAGAGGAAGTTAATCCTTATAGAGTGTCAAAAATCGCTGGTATAAGTTATAACACGGCAAGAAAATATACAAAGTTATATACCACCAAATAATAACTTACCTTTTTTCTTTTTTCCCCCGCTACATAATTTTTAAAAAATTACACTACAAATTTAAACAATTATATAAATAACACATATAAGTATAAGTCACTTATGTATTACTCACAATACATAAGCACAGGCTTATGTGTGAGTGAGGGGAGACCCCTCAACCCCCTCCTGGGGAAAAGAAAAAAATAAAGGAGATAAAATTATGAGTGATTATTTTGTGTTAGGATTTAGAAAAATTAAGACAATAGAAGAATATAAAAATAAAATTGCAGGACACAATCATCGTAATCGGGACTATCCAAATAGATCGAACATTGATACAAGCAAGAGTAAAAATAATATTGTATTGCAGAAGTTAAAATACAAAAGTGCAAGAGAACTTATAAATAGTGCTAATCAAAAAATAAAAGAAGAAAATGAAAAAATTAAAGAGAGAAATGAAAGTGTTACTGATAAAAAACAAAAAGAAAAATTAAAGAGAGGATTAAAAAAGGGAAGCAGTTTTGCATTTGAAATATTAGTAGATTGTAGCAAGATACCAGGTTGGCAAGAAAGTAACTATATAGAGTATCTTAAAGAAGCCGAGAAATGGCTAAAAGATAAATTCCAGGGGCAGGAGGTTATATCAAGTATAATTCACTTGGACGAGGGGAAGCCACATCTCCATATTACATTTAGTTATTTTAATAAAGATTTAAAAAAGTGGAACCAAAGAGGATTAAAAGAGCAAAACCTTACTAACTTAAATATTTTACTAAAAGATTTTGAACGGGATATTGGTAAAAAATATGGACTAAAAAAAGGAGATAATAAAGATATAAAAAAACAAATAAATGTAAACGCTGGAAAATATTTTAATGACAAAATAGAAACTTATAAAATTAAAGAAAGTTTGTTTACCACAAAAGAAGTAAAAGCAATAAGTGTAAATAATATAAATAAATGCTTAACTACTTATTATAATAAAATAATTAAAAAAGTAAAATAGGAGATAAAATGCTTAGGGGAAAGGATGCAACATTAGTAGCAATTATAAAAATGATAATTGAAACAGAACCAGAAACACAGGACGATATAGCCAAAAAATTAAATATTAGTAGGCGGTATGTTGCAAAATTAATAAAGCCATTGGTGGATAAAAAAATAATTAAGCATCCTTACATAGTAGATATGGATAAATTGTCAAAACTTGATTTATATGATGGCATAGACAAACCACTAAATAATATTATTGATTTATATGGAAAAATGGCAAATAATGTTTTATATAATTTAAATAAAACATTTAAATCTTTAAAAATTAATGATATAGAAACTGCAAAAGGAGTAATAGCTCAGGATTACAGATTAAACAGAATGGAGGAAGAAATAGGCGTATCTATTAAAATGAATAGTTTAAGATATTTGCCCATGGAACAATCTATGAGATTGTCGGTAATAGCCGCAAATATAGAAAGATGTGGGGATTATATCTCCAATATTGCGGAGGAAATTACAAATGGTTTAAAAATCGACGAACAACTATATAATGATGTGGAGCTCCTATTTAATATAATCACAGAAATGTTTGAACTTGCCATGGATATGGTAAAAACTAATACTTCCAGCTATAAAATTTATGAGTTGGAGGAGGAGCTCCATAAAACAATAGATACAATTTTAGAAAAAATTTCAGAAAAAGGATGTAAATCAAGATATATTTCTTATTATATTCAATTTGGAATGTTTTTAAAAGATATTGAAAGGTTCGGGGACAGGTGTATAAAGATTTTTGAAGCTTCAAGAGATTTTTATCATAATTTAAAACAATAATAAGATAGTAAATATTCTACCATTTTCGTTAGAAAATTTACAAATCTTTGATTTGGAAGTATTTTCTTTAGAAAATTTACAAATCTTTGATTTGGACATATTTTTTGATTGTTGTATAAATAGCTCCTTTTTCTGTTAATTGGCTACTAATTAAAACAATATTTTTAACTTCTAAATTACCAAATTTAACGGTTTTATATTTTTCAATTTTTTCTTTTAAATCCTTTTTATTTTTGATAAATTTTACTCTTCCAATCGTGATATGTGGGATATACCTTCTTTCTTTTTTAAAACCAAGTTCTAAAATTTTTTCGTCAATTTCTTTTAGTATGTTTGTTAATTTTGGAGCTCCGACCCATATGATTTTTATATAATTTTCATTGGGAAATACTCCAAGTTCTTTAATTGGTGTTTTAATTGGATGGATGGATAAATCAAGGTTTTTTATTTTTTCCAATGTTTTCTCATCAACATCTCCCAGAAAATTTTTCTGTAATTTTTCAATATCTTCTTTTAATTCCTCTGTTAATTCAATTGCCAAAAAGCATCTCATAATATAACCAATATTCGAACTTTTTTCATATAGTCGTATTGTAAAATGTAATATGTGAATATCTCATTAATCCATAAAATATGGTTAAGGAGTTTTATACTATTATGGAAAATGCCGTATGATATGATAAGATATTAAAGAACGAACTTTGAACATACCATACTTTGACCAATAAAGGACAGTTAATTAGTATTGGTTATAAATCCTCTTCTAAAAATAATGGTATGTTATCTTTTATAGGATACCGATTATTACAATTTTTACAAATTAATTTATTATATTGGAGCTCCAAACCTTCCCCACAAAAAGGACATTGGAGAATATGCAAATATTCTTTTATCCAGTCCATAATATCATTTTTTATTTTTATCATTTTTATTTATTTTTTAATTCATTAATTACATTTTCAACAATTTCAGGAGCTAATCCAATATATGTTGAATAATCAAATAAATTATCGAGTTCTTCTTTATTCATAAACTTCATTACTTCGGCTTCTTCCATTAAAACTTCTTTTAAATGTCTGTTTTCCTCAAATGATTTCATAGCACAAACTCTAACAACTCCATAAGCTGTCTGTCTTCCCATTCCTTTATTAGCCAAAGTAATCATAGCTCTTTCTGCCATAATAAGCCCGTTTGTAGCTTCAAGGTTTCTTTGGACATTTTGGAGATTTACGGTTAATTTTCTCATTCCTTTTATTGATAAATTTAATATGTGGTCTAACAATACACAGGATTCAGGAAATAAACATCTTTCAGCTGATGAATTTGTTAAATCTCTTTCCTCCCACAATGGAATGTTGTCAAACTCCCCAAGGGCATTAGCTTTTACAACTCTGGATAAACCGCAAATTTGTTCAAATGTAATTGGATTTCTTTTGTGTGGCATTGTGGAGCTCCCAGTTTGTTTTGAAGCATCGAATTCTTCTTCCAATTCTTTAATTTCTGTTCTTTGCATACTTCTTACAGTTATGCCTATTTTGTTAAGTGTTTGAGCAATTAAGGCGAGAATTGCCATAAATTCCCCATGTCTATCTCTTTGTATTACTTGATTCGAGATTAAAACAGGAGTTAAATCAAGGAGCTCCCCCACTCTTTTATGAATTGTCATTCCATTCTCTCCGAGAGCCGCCATAGTTCCAACAGCTCCCGTAATCATAGAAACACATAACCTATCTTTACAAGCATTTAATCTGTCAATATGTCTTTGGAGCTCCGAAGCCCATAGTGCGAATTTCATACCATATGTAGTAGGTATGGCATGTTGCCCATGTGTTCTACCTATACATACTGTTGTTTTGTGTTCCTCTGCTTTTGCAAGGAGCTCCATTTTTAGAGTTTCCAATTTTTCCAACAATATTTTTATGGCATCTTTAAATTGAAGTGATTGAGATGTATCAACTATATCATTTGAAGTAGCTCCAAAATGAATATATTCCCCTGCTCCATTGTCGCAAACTTCCGCAAAAGCTTTTACCATGGATACTATGTCATGTCTGGTTTCTCTTTCAATTTCTTTTGCTCTTTCAAGACTAACAAATTTTATAGATGCTTTTTTATTTATTTCCTCAGCCGCTTCCATCGGTATTATGCCTAATTCGCCCTGTGCCATTGCAATAGCCGCCTCAACTTCAAGCATTTTTTGAAGTTTTGTTTCTTCTTCCCAAACTTCTTTCATCTCTTTTGAACCATATCTAAAATCAATAGGATGCACTGCCATTTTATCGCCTCTTTTTTAATTTATTTGAATAATATTAATATAAGATACACAACATTATTTATATAAATTTTAGCCATTATGTTTAATAATTGTATAATAAATTATAATTTAATTCCTACGATTTTACTAAGTCCGTCTTCCATATAAACGCCATATAAGGTATTTGCTTTTGCTATCATTTGTTCTCTATGGGATATTACCACAAATTGAGACTCATTAGAAGCACTGCTCACCATTTCCCCGATTAATCCTGCGTTTTTTGTATCCAGTGCCGCATCAACCTCATCAAGAACATAAAACGGTGCAGGAGTTAATCTCTGTATGGCAAATAAAAACGCCAAAGCTGTAAGAGATTTTTCCCCTCCGCTCATTACATCCAAGGTTTGAAGAGACTTGCCCCGTGGTGAAGCATCAATTAATAGCCCTCCTTCAAATGGATTGTCAGGATTTTCTAAACTTAATTTTCCAGTTCCTCCGATATTTTTATACATCTCCTCATAATTTTTTGCAACCTTCTCATATACTTCAATGAATACTTCTTTTTTCCGTTTCTCTACTTCCTCAATTAATTGAATGTATTTTTTCTCGTCTTGTTCATATTCTTTTCTTTTCTTAAATAATTCATTGTATCTACTTTCAATATATTCGTAATCCTCTATTGCTCTCATATTTATTGGTTCAAGCCGTTTTATGCTATTTTCAAGTTTTATGGTGTATTGTTCTAATTCTGTATCATTCATTTCATTTAATTTATTATATGTTTCATCAGACATCTCATCTACTTTTTCGCATAAATATAATTTTTTCTCCTCCTCTTCCAAAAGAGTTTCATATTTTGTTTTATCTATTAAAAGACTGTTTATTTCACTGTTTATGTTATTTATTTTTTCTTCTAATTCCCGTTTGGTATTATTATTGTTTTCTATTACTCCTTCGTATTTTTCTTTTTTCTCGGTTAATTCCTTTAAATCTTTTGTTAATTCTACATATCTATCTTGTTTTTCCCTCAATTGTTTTACATTTTTCTCAATATTTGATTTGTAGAATTTAATATTATTTTCAATTAATTTGTTTTTTTCCTCTAATTCTTTTATTTTCGCCATAGTTTCGGATATTTTTGGAATAAGAACCTCCTTTATAAGAACGGCATTTCTTTTAGTGTCATTTTCGGTTGTATCCTTTTCTTTTGTTAATTTTTCAATGTTGTTTTCTATCTCCCTAATTCTTTTTATTATTGAAGAATCTTCATAAGATTTTAATTCTTTTAATATCCTTTCTCTTGTTGATATTGCTGAATTTATATTTTCTTCAAGTTTATTTATTTTGCTTTCTAATTCATCTTGTATAATCTCTAATTCGTCCAATTCATCATTTAATTTATTATTTATTAATTGCATTTCTTTTATTTTTTTGCTGTTATTTTTACTAATATCAAGTTTCCTATTTTCATTTTCCTTTATTAATTTTAATTTATTTTCTATTTCCATTTTTTTAATGGAATATCCGTTTATTTTTCTGTTTAAATTTTCTATTGTTTTATTTATTCCGTTATTTTCTATTTCATTTCCTTTTTCGTCTTTATCCCCATTTCCGTTTAATTTAGTTTCTATTTCTTTTAATTTATTTGCAAGTTTTTCTAATTTGGTGGTATCAATATCTACTTGTATAGTTGATGTTCTCCTTACGCTTCCCCCCACCATAGCACCAGATGCCTCCACTACATCGCCATCAAGAGATACAAACCGCACTTTATGGATTTTTGATAATTCTTTTGCTATATTTAGATTTTCTACAATAACGGAGCTCCCAAAGATATAGTTAAATAATGTCCTATACTCTTCTTTAAATTCTACTAAATCAACTGCCCTACCGATTACACCGTCTCCTTTTATGCGTTTTGGTTCATATCCTCTTATTCTATCCAATGGTAAAAATGTGGCTCTTCCTAAATTGTTCTTTTTTAGGTAGTTTATTGCTCGTGCTCCATCGTCCATTCTTTTAACAACAATATTGTTTAATCGTCCTCCTCCTGCTATTTCTATTGCTGTTTTATATTCGTTTTTAGTTTTCCCAAGATTTCCAGCAATATCTATAACTCCCGGTAGTTTTGCATCTAATATATTTTGTATTGTGCTATTTACATTGAATTTTTTCATTTCTTTCAATGCCTTAATCTTTGCGTTTTCTTTTGCATATTCTGAGTAGTATAAATCCCTACTTCTTTGGAGCTCCTTTTTCTCCTCCTCTAATTTTTTTAATTGTTGTTTAGAATATTCTAATTCTACTCCTATATCTTCCAGCTCTTTGTATAATTCTTTTGTATCTTCGCTATTTTTATTAACTGTATCTAATTCCTCTTTTAACTGTCTTATTGTTTCATTATTTTTATTTATTTCAAAATTTTTATTATTTATTTTATTATTTATATTGTTCATTTCTGTTCGTAATTCATGCAATTCTTTTTGATGTCCATTTAATCGCTCTGAAAGTTTTCGTTCTTGCTGAGTTAATATATTTATATGTGTTTCACTTTTTTCCATTGACGATTTTAGGGAGCTCCTTTCTTCCTCTAATTGTTTTAAATTTTCAAGTATATTATTTATTTCCTTTTCTTTATCCATCGTTTCTTTTCGTATGGATTCTATTTTATCTCTGGTTTCTATCAATTCATTTTTTTTAGTTTCCATTTGGTTTTTTGAATTTTTTAAATCAATTAATCCATTATTTAGTTGATTTTTATCATTGTTTATATTTACTTCCAATTCCTTTATGGATTTGTGGAGCTCCATTACTTCTTCGTTTCCTTTTTCCTTTAATTCTAATATAATATTTTCAAGTTTATTTTTTAAATTCACCGTCGTATTATCTATGTCGCGTATATCTTTCTGGAATTTCTCTTTTAATTCTGTGATAATTGTTATATTTTCGTTTGTATTTTTGATTGCTTCATTTAATATCGTTATTTTTTTAGTAGTTAATACATATTTTGCAGATTTTAATTCTTCATTTAATTTTACATATTTTTCGGCATCTTCTTTTTCTTTTTTAAGTTTTTCAAGATTTGCCCTTACTTCATTTACTCTAATATCTATTTTATCAATATATTCTCGTGCCCTTTCCAATTCATGTCTCGCCCTTTCCTTTTTTTCATCGTATTCGGCAATACCGCTTATCTCGTCTATGGTTTTTCGCCTTTCCCGTGGAGACATCTCTATTAATCTTATAAGGTCTCCTTGAAGTATAATATTTAATCCTTCCCCACATAATGACATTTTATTAAATATATCGATTACATTAGATTTTTTTATTTTTTTTCGTTTTTCTACATAGTTTGGTTTTCTTTTTCCGTTTTCCTTTTCGTTTTCAGTATTGTTATTATTGTCTTTACTATTATTTTTACTATCTTTATTTTCTTCATACCAAATTAAATAATAATTGTTATCCCCTTTTAATTTTACTTTCCGCGATATTCCAATTTTATCCGAATCTACTGGTATTTTTCTATCTGAGTTATCAAAAAATAAAGATACTTCGGCATAATCTGCCCGTTTGTTTTTATGGTATGTAATTAACTCATTAAACCGCCCAGCTCTAAGGGATTTTGCGGAAGTTTTTCCCAAAACAAAACAAATTCCATCAATTATATTTGATTTTCCAGACCCATTTGGACCTAATATTGCAGTAAATCCAGAGGGTATTTTTAATTTAACATTTTTAAATGATTTAAAGTTTTTAAGCTCTATCTTCTCCAAAGTAACCATTACAACCACCAGATGCTACAAAAAAATTATTTATCAACTAATCTAATCTCAAATTGGCAGAACTTATCTCCCAATCCCCAGCAGCGCGTTTCTATTGCCTCTGCCTCTTTGTTGTAAATATTTTCTATATAACCAGCTAAGAAACCAGCTTCAAAGTGGCATAATGGCTTTCCAACATCTGGTAGTCCAGAACAGCTTATGCAATCATAAATCCTAATCTTTATAGGATTTTCACTAACCATCTCAATCCTTCCAAGTTTGTATT
>OFDE01000127.1_pt1 | contig 8916 bp, 5 predicted proteins | sample 1520281 | NCBI WGS metagenome assembly OFDE01 (sample SAMEA3696446, study PRJEB22514) | metagenome | biome: water; feature: marine; material: hydrothermal vent | place: Pacific Ocean | collected 2014-08-12 | depth 1521 m | reverse complement strand
TACTACCAATCTTATCAGAGCTTGTAGCACCTATTGATGCTCTTACAGTTGTATTAGAGTAAGCACCAATTTGAAACTCTTTGTTTGTATATTGTCCAGAGAGTAACTGCTGGCCGTTAAAAGATGTAGTACCTGCAATGTTGTCAAGCTCTTCCATCAATTTAACAATATCTTGTTGTAGAGCTTTTCTTGTCTCTTCTGTTTGACCATCTTGAGCCGCTTGAGTAGCTTTGGTTTTAATGGTATCTAAGATTTTAATCTGCTCATCCATCGCTTTATCTGCTGTTTGGATGATAGCAATACCATCATTCGCATTTCTGATAGCTTGTCCTAAAGCGCTTGCTTGAGCTCTTAGTGAGTCGGCAATAGCCATACCAGAAGCATCATCTGCTGCTTTGTTGATACGAAGACCTGAACTTAACTTCTCTAATGATGTAGAGAGGTTTCTGTTGTTCAATACCGAACTTGTATGAGCATTTAGTGCTGATGCATTAGTATTGATTCTAAATCCCATGATGAATCCTTTCGAGACTGGATTACCAACATCCTTGTTGGTCTAAAATATTAAAAATATAATGGTGAAATAATGGGTTTAAACTTTACAAAAATGCACGGGCTTGGAAATGATTATATTGTAATAAATGAATTCAATGGAGAAAAAATAAAAGAAGACGAAAAGGCAGAATTTTCTAAAAAAATTTGTAAAAGGGGATTTTCAATAGGTGCTGATGGAGTGATATTTGTTCAACCAGCAACCGATGAAAAATATGATATAAAATTTAGAATTTTTAATAGCGACGGGTCAGAAGCCGAAATGTGCGGAAATGGAATAAGATGCTTCTCAAAATTTGTTTATGAAAGAGTTATGCAGAAAAATCCGTTAAATGTTGAAACTATGGGCGGTCTTAGGGTTTCGGAGATGGATATAGAAAATGATGTTGTAAAATCAGTTAAAGTATTTATGGGAGCTCCCACATTTGAACTAAAAGACATACCCATGACGGTAGAAGGAAAATCAGAAAACGATGTGTTTTTAAATGAAGAAATTGAATTAAAAAACGGATTATTGAATTCTGTAAAATTAAGTGTTGTGAATGTTGGAAATCCTCATGCCGTAATATTTATGAAGGACAATAATTTAAAAGCACCATTCATAAGAACCCACTTAAATATATTAGGTAATGAAATAGAGCATCATGAAGCATTTCCAGAAAAAATAAATGTTCATTTTGTAGAAATAATAAATCCACAGGAGATAAAAATAATTACTTGGGAAAGGGGAGCAGGTTATACTACGGCATGTGGAACAGGAACAACTAGTTCCGTAATAATTGCCAATAAATTAGGAAAAACAGGAAATAAAGTTTTGGCACATTTAGATGGGGGAGATTTAGAAATTGAAGTTAAAAAACAGGGGATTTATATGAAAGGAGATGCGGTAATTGTTTATGATGGAGAATTATATGTGTAATAATCTTATAAATCATAATTAACATACTTTTCTTTTAATTTTTTAAATAATATTTCGTCAAAAAATTTGTTAATTTCTTTTTTAGAATATCCGTAATTTTTAGCAACTTTAAATATTATTTTTTCGCTTCCGCTTCCATACTGTGCAGCCTTTTTAGGTCGATATGCTATATAGTCGGGAATATATTTTAAAGCTATATCTCTTAAAATTATTTTTCTCTCTTTTTCATTTAATTTATATTCAATAGGGATTGAAAGTCCCAGCTCAACCACATTTTTATCTAAAAAAGGAACGCGGAGCTCCACACCATTTGCCATTGTGCAGTGGTCATCTCTCTCTAAATTGACCTTATATATGTTCATTACATCATTATATAATGCCTCTTTTAATCCCTCAGCTCCATTTTCGTCCAATATTCTTTTATATCTATTATATCCTCCAAATAATTCATCGGCACCTTGTCCAGATAACACAACTTTTATGCCGTCCTCTTTTGCCATTTCCGAAGCTACAAACATCGGAATACCAACTGCTATTTTCATTAAATCAATTTCATCAATTGCATAGGCAACTTTTAAAAGATAGTTTTCATAATCGTTGGGATTTATTATTTTTTTTCTTAATTTTAGCCCCATATCATTTGCAGCTTTTTCAGCCCATACTATATCATCGCTTTTTTCATCAATTCCCACTACATATAATATTACTTCCCCGTATTCTGATGCCATTTTTGCTATAAGTGTGCTATCTACGCCACCCGAATAAATTATTCCAATTTTATCAATTCCATTAACTCGTTTTGATACGGAGCTCCACAGCACTTCTTCAAGTTCATCTCTACATGAAATATAATCTATATTCTTATATATATTGAAGTAATTAGTCGTAAGTTTTTTAATATTTTCCCAAATTATGAACTCATTGTTATTTAAATCATAAACTATGCTACTATTTGGCTTTAAATTGGATATATTATAATTATATGCTTCTTCAAAAGATAGATTATTTATTTCCATTAATAGGTGGATTAGTGCCTTTTTTTCTGATGCAAAAGCAAAATATTTTTTAGTATCTATATAGTAAAGTGGTTTTACTCCAAATAAATCCCTGCCAAGTATTATTTCATTTTCGTCCTTATCATATATGCAGTAAGCATAATCCCCATCTAATTCATCGAATATATCTTCTTCGTATGTGTGGAGTATTATTTCCGTGTCTGTATCCGAATAAATCTCGTGATTATCTAAATTCTCCCTTAATTCATTGTAGTTATATATTTCTCCGTTGCAGATAGTCCATAAATTTTCATTTTCATTTGGTATTGGCTGGTTAGCTTCTCCCACTATTGCAAGTCTATTATGTCCAATTCCTAATCTGTTATTTTTATGGTTTGTGTTTAGTTCTTTTAATTCATCAAAATCATTAAAATAAATTACTTCATCGTCAAACATCAAGCCAGAACTATCTGGACCCCTATGTTTCAAAATTTTCATTCCTTTTATTAATTGTTTTGGTAAATTTATATCGGCATAATTACAATCATTGCTACAACTACTCGGCTCTTCCTCATCGTCTTTTAATATAATTCCATTTATTGAACACATTATATATCACTTAAATTTCTTAATTTTATTTATTATTTTTGCTTATTATTATTTTGTTTATTCTTTTATTATTACTTTATTATTATTTTTTATTTCAAATATTTATTATTTTCTAAAAACATCTTCCTCTTTTTTTCTTACCAAATCACTACCAACTCCATTAGTAAATGGAACAGGAGCTCCCCTTATAATCACCAATGGTATGCCTTCATTTGATTGTCCCATTACAACCGATGCTGTTGATGCTAATTCATCAGCTATTCCAACCTCTGTTGTATGGAGCTCCCTCCCGAATAAATCTTTCTCTCCTTTCCTATCCCATAAAGCACATACCCCACTTATTCCAATAGCCACACCACAAGCTCCTTTTCTAAATGGTCGCCCCATGCTATCATTTATAATTACCCCAACAGTTTTTTTTGTTTTTTTTGTGATGGCATTTTTAAGATATTCTGCACTATCATCTGGATTTTTTGGTAGTGGTTTTATGGCATCATTAGAATTACTTTCATCTACTCCACTATTTGCACATATAAATCCGTGTTTTGTTTCTGTAATTATAAATTTATCGCCCATTTTTACAATTTCATTACTTTCATTTAATATAATTTCCATCACTTCGGGAGATTTATCCAACTGTTTGGCAAGTTTTTTTGCTTTTTCTGATGGATTAATATCATTTATATCAAATATATTTCCTTCAAGTTTTGATATTATTGTTTCAGCTATTACAATTATATCTTTATCTTTTAATGGATATTGGACAATTAAATCAACCAAATAATCCAACCCCAACGGCTCTGTAATTATTGGAATTTCAAGACCAATTACTTCCATTGTTTTTATAGTTTTAATTTCTTTTATTTTATTTTCCATATTTCCAACCTAATTTTTTTATTTCCTACAATATTTTTATATATTATTAATATTTATATCTAATTTATTAAAACTAATATAAGTAATATCATATAATAATTTATATTTTGGTGAAATTGTGTTTTTAGGAAATGAAATGATTACAGTAGAAAACAACAAATTAAAAATAGATGGATTTGACGCATCAGAATTAGCGGAACAGCATGGAACACCATTATATATAATGAGTGAAAGCCAAATAGTTAAAAACTTTACAAGATATACCGAAGCGTTTAAAGAATATGCTGAAAAAACAGGAAAAGAGTTTATAGTATCATATGCCTACAAAGCAAACTCTAATTTAGCAGTGTTAAAAATATTAACAAATTTGGGCTGTGGTGCCGATGTTGTAAGTGGTGGGGAGCTCTACACCGCAAAAATATCAAATGTCCCTTCCTCAAAAATAGTATTTAATGGAAATTGTAAATTAGAAGAAGAAATAATAATGGGAATTGAAACAAATATAAGGGCTTTTAATGTAGATAGTATTAGTGAATTAGAATTAATAAATGAAGTGGCTGGAAAATTGGGAAAAGTTGCAAATGTGGCTTTTAGAATTAACCCGAATGTAAATCCAAAAACACACCCAAAAATATCAACAGGATTAAAAAGTAATAAATTTGGTTTGGATGTCGAAGCAGGAATTGCATTAAAGGCAATTAAAATGGCAAAAGAAATGGAAAATGTAAAAATTGTAGGTATCCATTGTCATATTGGTTCGCAATTAACAGACATTAGTCCATTTGTTGAAGAAACTAAAAAAGTTATGGATTTTGTAGTATCTTTAAAAGAACAAGGTATAGAAATTGAAGATGTTAATATTGGCGGAGGGCTGGGCGTCCCATACAATAAAAACACAGAGATACCTGTTCAAAAAGATTTGGCAAATGCTGTAATTAATACCATGTTAGAATATGCCGATAAAGTGGAGCTCCCTAACTTAATTATAGAACCGGGGAGAAGTTTAGTAGCTACGGCTGGTGTGTTATTGGGTAAAGTCCATCATATAAAAGAAACACCATCTGCAAAATGGATTATGATTGATGCGGGAATGAATGACCTGATGAGACCTGCAATTTATGAAGCATATCATGAAATCGCACCATGCACAATAAGGGACGAAAAAGAAGTTATAAATATTGCAGGTGGATTATGTGAGAGCTCCGATGTATTTGGTAAAGAAAGGGAGCTCCCTAAAATAGAAGTAAAAGATATACTCGCAATATTAGATGTTGGGGCATACGGTATAAGTATGGCTAACAACTACAACGCAAGAGGAATTTCTAAAATGATTTTAACAAGTGAAAAAGGAGTATATACAATAAGAGAAAGAGAAACCTATGCAGATTTACTTTCTAAGGATATTATTCCACCTAAGTATTTGTAATAATTGTAAATGTGCAGACGAAAAATTATAAATGTCCTTCGATATCGCTTGGAGCTCCCCGTTCATAAGATAAGGAGGAGTAATTAATAATTTTCCAACAATTTATCAATATCATCTTCGTCTGGTGCTTTTATTCTTAATTTTTTTAATAATTCTTCTTTGGTAATCTCCTCTTTATCTACTGTATCCTCATACTCTGAAATGTTATTTAATATTCTATCGATATCTTCTTCGGAGGGTTCTGATATCCTACATTGATTTAATAGGTCATTTCTAGTAATTTCGCTATTTCTTGCTACTGTATTCATATTTGAGTTTGGAGATTCAACCTCTATCCAATATTCAAATAGTTTTTTTTCAAGTGGATTTCCCTCTTCATCTTCACATAATAATTCCATATCTAACGGATATTTTCCTTTATGCACTGGAAGCATCAACATCCACAATGACTTTGATTCCCCGGGAGATATTTTGTCAATAGATTTTAAACATCGGATTCTTATACCATCATCTAAACAATTTATATTTACATTATACAGAGGCGTATCTCCGTTTATATAATCCACTGATGCAATAGAATCTTCCCAAGTATTTAATTCAAATTTCTCTTTCAATAATTTTACATCTAATTCTATATTTGAAATAGCATATTTCTTTGATTCGTTAATTAATTCCACTACTTTATAATATTCTTTCATATTCAACAATTTTTTTGCTTCATCAATCAATCTTTTAGCTTTTACGGGGTTTGAAAATGGCTGTTTTTGGTTTATTAATTCTAATACATGATTTACTTCATTATGTAATAATTCCCAAATTATGGGGGCTGTTTTCAATATTTCTTGCAATACTATAAATCGGGTATTTTCAACTTCATTTTTATTAAATGCATATATCCGCCCATCAAAACAACCAACCAATACTGTATTTGTTTCATCAGACACCAATAATTCACTTATGTTATTGGATATATTATAACAACATATTTCATTCCCATCTAATATGTCTAAGTTATGAATCGTGATGCTGTTAGTTCTATCATATGGGACATATTTTATTCTTAGTATGTCATAGATAGAACTATCAATTTTAGTATATATCTCGCTTGTCGGATTCTTAGATATTACTGCACGCATTTCTCTAATCTGCCCTTTTGCCCGATATTTCCATAAAATCTCCCCACTATTTAATTCCATAATGTATGTGGGAGTTATATTTAATTTAGAGTTATAAACACCTTTTGCAAGTATAATTTTTCCATTCTTTGTATTTACCATATCTACTGATTTTATACCCTTACTTTTTGCTCGATATATCCATTTTTCTAAACCTGTTTTTAAATCTATTGCATAAACTTCGCTCCCTTCTTTATCGATATTAGATAATTCTCCCGAACCTGCAATTAAAATATCTTCATCATCATCAATGTAAATACATTTTATTATGCTTTTGGGAAGCCGATATTTCCATAATAAATCCCCATTATTTCCGTTTATTGAATAAATCATTTCATTAGATGTTCCAATAATTACACTATTATATTTCTTACAGCATTTCATTACATGTATGTAATCTCCCTTATGTTGCCATAATACATAACCAGTTTTTATATCTATTCCATATACTGTCCCACCACCCGATAAAATCGTAGGATTACTACTGGAAACATATAATATATCTTTAATATGCATTATATTAGTTATATCATGGGGAGATTTATAGGACCATAAAACATCTCCATTTATCATGTTTATTGCATATATATATCCAAATTTACAGCCCACAAAAACGACATCTTCCGTAATTGAGGTAGTAGTGGTAGTAATATATTTCATCTCATTTCTATCTAAGATATCGATATCTACAACGGGTGCATTATTATCTGTTGGAATCTTCCACTGAGTTGAGCCATCTTTTAAATTAACTGATGCAACATATCCCTGACTACACCCTATAATTATACTTTCATCTTTAACTTTTAACAAATATGAATCACATACTACCTCAAATTTCCATAATATCTGTTTATTTTTAACATCCATACAATATAACGGAGCATATCGTAATTTAGGCACATACTCGCATCCTACTACAACAATATCTTTATCTTTATCTTCTTTTATTACATTTATCGACTTAATACTACTTTCCAGCTCAAATCCTTCCATTAGCCCTTTGCCACCTATAAGTTCCCAATAATAAAATAATATTTCGATGGATTTTTCACGGTCTCCGCTTTCATAAATATCATCAATTAAATTTTTTAATTTGTTTATATATTCCTCGAATATTATTGGATTGAATTTAACTACTGAATCACATTTATCATATATTTCGCGATATTTTTCAGGAGTCATGTCGTTTATCATACCCATATAATTTTTAATTATTTGGTTGGCGATATTTTTCACATGTTTATCTCCGGGGTTAAGTTTTAATATTTCATCATATACTTCGAGGGCGTCTTCAAACTCATTGTTCATATAATATTTATTACCTTTTTCTATTAGGTGAGTCATATCTTGAACTACCTGTATAGTATATTTTGAGTATTCATCATTTGGGTTTATGTCCAAAATTTCATTAAGTTTTGCCAGTGAAGATTTATACTCTCCTCTATAATATAATTCTTCTGCATCTTGTCTTAACTTCAATATTTTTTCTATTGTGGTCTTATATTTAATAGCTTCTTCATTTTTATTATCCAATAATACAACATCCTTAAATCTTTTCAATGCATCTTCATATTGTCCGTCGCCATATAATTTTTTTCCTTCATTTATTTTATGATTTATTTCAATATTTAAAATTTTTAAAGAGGTATTTTCGACATATTTTTTAATTTTTAAATTATCGCTACCAATATGGTCTAATTCATTTAATTTTTCAATGATTTCATCGTTTATTGATTCACTGTATGATTTTTCCATCTCATTTAATAATCCATCTATGTCTTTCATCCTCTTTTTTAATTCATCTATTTTGTGTATCATATCTATTGAATGATTATCGTGAGGAAATATATTTAACACTTTATTATATGCTGTAATGGCTTCCTCATAATTCCCTTCATCATATAATTTATCGGCTTTTTTTCGGAGCTCCATGATTTTTTTACATAAATTTATCTTTTCCGTTGCTTTTGGCTCTAATTCTTTATTTAGTTTAGCAGCTTCGTTAAATAATACTATCGCACGGTTATAATTATTACCTATCATTAATTTAATTCCCTTTTTAAATTCCATCTCTGCATGAATATCATTAATTTTCCTTTTAGCATCCTTGTTATTCTCATTTATTTCGAGTGCTTTTTTATAATGCAATAGGGCAGATTTATAATTTCCCATACCAAAGTAATAATCGCCTTTCTCCACTAATTTTTTATCTTCTCCCATCAATTTTTTAACAATATTAAACATATTATGACCTCCCCTAATTGGGATGTTATATTATCTTATCTTGTGTATGCGATATATAATAGATATATGCCACACTTAATTTTAAAAAGGAGCTCCATATTATCAATTCTCCAACATTAT
>OFDE01000124.1_pt1 | contig 9107 bp, 9 predicted proteins | sample 1520281 | NCBI WGS metagenome assembly OFDE01 (sample SAMEA3696446, study PRJEB22514) | metagenome | biome: water; feature: marine; material: hydrothermal vent | place: Pacific Ocean | collected 2014-08-12 | depth 1521 m | reverse complement strand
TATATAAAAATACACTAAAATATATTTTTCTTGTTCATACTATATATTTTTTTGGTCTATCTGCTGTTGAATAATTGTTAAATATAAAACCATTAAAGCCTCAAAATATCCTTTAAATCCATTCCCCTCATTATTTTATTTTTTATTGATTCTTCTTTTTTCTTTATGTTTTTAACATTTTCAATAATATTGTTTAGCTCTTCCTTTTTTATAATTGCTACACCGTTGCAATCTCCTACAATAATATCATTTGGATTTATTTGGACATTTTCAATTGTTATTGGTATGTTTATTTTTCCATAATTAAGCGGAGCTCCTGCATTAGGTCTAAAAGATTTAGAAAAAATTGGGAAGTTTAATTTTTGGAGCTCCTCAATATCTCTAACCGAGCCATTTATTATTACTCCTTTAACTCCTTTTATTTTAGCATTTAAGGTCGCCAATCCTCCCCATATTGCCCTATCATTTCCCTTAACATTTACCACTATTATTTTATTTTTGCTTTGAGCTATGGCTTTTATGGGAGCTCCCCAATCATCGTCTGTGGTATTTACAGTAATGGCTTCACCAATAATTAGCTTTTGAGCTGGATTTATGGGTTTAATATCTTTTAAAACCATTGCCCCAGCATCACATATATTGGGAACAGAGCTATTTTTTAGAGTTTTCATAAAATATCTCTCTATTTTATATATTGTTTTATTACATTATTACTATTATATTTTAATAATGAAAACAATTATTTGGTGCCTTCTTTTAATTCCTTAGCTTTCGCTTCAAGCCTTTTTATAGTTTCTTCAGAATCTCCGAACTCTTCTATTATTTTTACATAGGCACTACCTACAATAACTCCATCGGCACCATTATTTACAAACGATTCAACATGCTCCTTTTTAGAAATTCCAAATCCAACATAAATAGGGTTTTTACATACTTTTTTTGTATTTTTTAAGAAGTTCAAGGCTTCTTCTGAAACTCCCTCCCTAGTTCCTGTTGTCCCATAAACAGATACAAGATATACAAATAATGAACTTGCATCATCAATCTTTTTTAATCTTTCTTCTGTCGTGTTGGGAGCTCCGAGAAAAATCGTTTTAATATCATGTTTTTTACATATATTTAAATAATCTGTTGCATCTTCAACAGGTAAATCCACCACAATAAGTCCATCTCCCCCAGCTTCTTTAAGTGATTTTACAAAGTTTTCAACTCCTCTAAAATAAACTGGGTTGTAGTATGTCATTGCCACAACAGGAGTGGAGTTGGTTTTTTTGAATTCTTTTATTATGTCAAATACTTTTGAAACTTTCATTCCATTATTTAATGCCCTAATGTCTGCCTGTTGTATTGCACTTCCATCAGCCATTGGGTCGCTAAATGGTATTCCTAACTCTATAATATCGGAATACTTAGCAAGAGCCTTCATATATTTTATTGTTGCCTCTATATTCGGGTCACCTGCAACAATAAAGCTAACAAGTTTTTTATCCATTATATCCCTCGTTATATATTTTTATATAATAATCTATTAATAATATATATTAAAACTCAATAAAATTCATAACGGTATGTATGTCTTTATCTCCTCTACCTGATAGATTAATAATAATTATCTCCTCTTTATCCATTTCTCTTGCAATTTTCATACCATGGGCAACAGCATGGGAAGATTCAAGAGCTGGAATAATTCCTTCCGTTTTCGATAGCATTGAAAAAGCATCAAGAGCCTCAACATCGGTAATTCCTGCATATTCCACTCTTTTAATGTCATTTAAATAGGCATGTTCGGGACCTACTCCCGGATAATCTAAACCTGCGGATATGCTGTATGTTTCGGCTATTTGTCCATCGTCATCTTGTAAAAATTTAGACATCATACCATGTAAAACTCCTTTTTTACCTTTTAATATGGCTGCTCCGTGTCTATCTGTGTCAAGTCCTTCACCTGCGGCTTCAACACCAATTAATTTAACTTCTTTATCCTGTTTAAATTCATTAAATATACCTATGGAATTACTTCCACCACCAACACAAGCTACAATACTATCTGGAAGTCGTCCTTCTGCCTCTAATATTTGCTGTTTAGCTTCTTTACCAATTACTGACTGGAAATCTCTAACCATTGAAGGAAATGGGTATGGTCCAACAACAGAGCCAATAATATAATGAGTATTCTCAAAGGTTTCAACCCAATCCCTAAGTGCTTCATTTATAGCATCTTTTAATGTTTTTGAACCAGATTGGACGGCATGAACTTCCGCACCATGCAACCTCATTTTATAAACATTTAATTTCTGTCTTTCAACATCTACTGCTCCCATATATATTTTAGCTTTAAGTCCAAAGAGAGCTCCAACCATTGCCGTAGATAAACCGTGTTCTCCTGCTCCTGTTTCAGCAATAATTCTTGTTTTGCCTATTCTTTTAGCAAGTAGTGCCTGTCCTAAACTATTGTTTATTTTGTGAGCTCCCCCCAATAATAAGTCCTCTCTTTTTAAGTATATTTTTGCCCCTCCCATTTTTTTTGTAAGGTTTTCAGCAAAATATAATGGGGTTTCCCTACCAGCATATTGTTTTAAGTAGTAGTGGAGCTCCTCTTTAAATTCTGGGTCATCTTTATATTTTTTATATGCTTTTTCCAATTCTTTCAATGACGGCATAAGCACCTCGGGCACATATTGACCGCCATATTCTCCAAATCTATATTCCACGATACATCACCGATTATTTGTTAAATAAAATTTTATAATCATTAATTATAATTATTTTATTATTGTTATAATTATTTTATTAATTATTTATTAACTATAATTATTTATTCTTATTATTGCCATTATATTTTAAATTTTCAATAAACGATTTTATTAATTTCTCGTCTTTTTTATTATCTTTTTCTACTCCACTACTTAAATCCACACCATAGGGTTTAACAATATCTATAATCTCTTTAACATTATTTGGATTTAATCCACCAGCAAGGACTATATCAATTTTTTCTGATAATATTTTACTAATCCTTAAATCGTGGGTTTTTCCCGTTCCTTTTCCTGTATCTACTAATATTTTATCTGCGATATTGGTATATTTTGTAATGTTATTTATTAAATTTTCAGCATCTTTTTCAGGATTTGAACTACAACAAGGAACTTTAAATGCTTTTATTATGTTGGGGTTATAATCATTTTTTAATTTTATAATCTCATTTAAATCCATATTGCTGTGGATTTGTATATATTTTGTGCCTGTTTTTTCTATTATTTCCGCCCAATCGTTATATGTATTTACTGTGGATACGGCATAAACAGGAATTTTAGCAATTTCCATTAATTCCTTTGCTTTTTCAAAAGATATTTCTCTTTTTGAAGTGCTTTTTAATATAACTCCTGTGGCGTCGGCATATTTTTCAACTATTTTTAATTCCTCTTTTGATTTAATACCGCATATTTTTATAAACATAATATTCCTCTATTTATTGTGGTTCAATGCCATATCTACAAAATTTTTTATAATCTTTAAACCTTCTTTATCTTCCCATTCAGTCAATACACTTTCAGGGTGGAATTGAACTCCCTCAATAGGTTTAGTTTTATGTCGAATTCCCATAATTATCTCTTTATCTGTATCAATCGTAGTTGCGGTAATTTCAAAATCTTCGGGAGCTCCAAGAACTGCAAGAGAATGATACCTTCCAACTTCCAACGGGTTTTTAATATCTTTGAATATTGTTTTTCCATCATGTTTAATTTTGTTTGATTTGCCATGAACTGGCGGTATTTTTCCTACTTTTCCGCCAAATATATGTGCTATCATTTGATGCCCTAAACAAACCCCTAATATTGGAATATCCATATTTTTTATGATTTCTGGGCAGTTTTCTACATCTCTTTTTTTATTGGGAGCTCCGGGACCGGGAGATACAATAATCCCATCTGGATTTATTTTTTTAACTTCTTCAAGTGTTATGGTGTTTGGAACAACCTTCATTTTATCATAAAAAGACACATATTCCGCTAAATTCCAAACAAATGAGTCCTTATTGTCAATAATTAAAATCATTATTTCACCTGTTTTACCTGTTAATTTAGGCTCCAAAACGAACGAAGTGAGTTTTGGATTGGTTCAAACCTTTTCGAGTAAAGCGAAAAATCAGAAGAAATCCTTTGGATTTCTTTATTGCCTACGGCATCGTATAAATCCCGAAGGGATTTTGAGATTTTAAAGGTTTGCTCTTTACTATCTATATTCACTCACAATATCAAAAGCCCTCATAACCGCAGCTATTTTTCGTTCTGTTTCTAAATATTCATTTTCTGGTTCAGAATCGGCTACAATTCCTCCTCCTACTCTTAATCTAATTGTGCCGTCCTTTTCCATTTCTGCGGTTCTTATGGTAATTGCCGTATCAGCACAGCCATTTGGCGAGAAATATCCAACCGCTCCACCATATGCCTTTCTTCGTGATTTTTCGATTTCGTCAATTATTTCCATTGCCCTATATTTCGGAGCTCCTGTTAATGTCCCAGCAGGGAATGCCGCTTCAATTGCGTCATAAGGACTATAATTATTTCGGAGCTCCCCAATCACCTCACTTTCAATATGTTGAATATGGCTATATTTCAATACTTTAAAGAAACTTTGGAGCTCCACGCTTCCAGATTTACACACTTTTCTAACATCATTTCGAGCTAAATCAACTAACATCATATGTTCTGCCCTTTCTTTTTCATCTTTAAGTAGGAGCTCCGCAAGTTTTTTTGATTCTTCGTCAGTTTTTCCTACTTTTGTGCTTCCAGCAATTGGATTTATTTGCAATATATTGTTTTCCACGGACGCCATAGTTTCGGGGGAAGCTCCCACAAGACTTTTATTTTCAAATTCCAACAAAAACATATAAGGAGACGGATTTATTTCCCTTAGATTTTTATATACTTTAAATGGTGAATAATCGCTATTTACTCTAAATTCCTTTGAGATAACAACCTGAAAAGCGTCGCCCTCATAAATATATTCTTTTGCTTTTTCTACCATTTTGTAATGTTCTTCCTTCGAAGCATCGCAACCAGCAAGATTTGAACCTCCGTCTTTTTCCTCGACTATTTCGTAGTTTTTTGCCCTTTTTATTATTGCTTCTGCATTTTTCAATTCTTCGGGGGAATTATTATGTGTTAAATAATAATATCTTTTATAAGTGTGGTCATAAACAAAAACACTATTATAATATCCAAATACCGAAGGTTCTTCAATATTTCCTCCAATATAATTATGAATACAATCATAAGCAAAATATCCTAAAAATCCACCTATGAACCTTTCTTTTGAATCCAAATTTTCAATATTAACATTCATTTCATTGCTTATTTCTTTTAATGATTGAAATGGGTTGGAATTATTTGAATAAGTAGAATTATCTATCTTTGTTTTATTTTTAATATTTACAATAAATTCGGGATTTGCAGAAATATATGTAAATCGTGCCTTTGAGTAGTGTTTGTCTCTTGATTCCAATATAAACGGGTTAATTCCTTCATCTCTCAATAATCCATATAATTTTAAAGGCTCTACAAAATCAAAATTTTTTCTAATTATTTTAGTTTTTGAGTTTTCATCCGTTATGTTGTTTGTAGTCGTTTTTTTATTTGTCATATTCTTCCCCGTATTTTTCGTATTTTTGTATTTCTTTTAATTTTTTTAATACAGTTCCATTATCAATTACTTCTTTTGCAAGTTTTAGCCCTTCTTTATAGTCCTTTGCTACATTTGAAGCATAAAGTGCAGCAGCAGCATTTAATAATATAAAATCTCTATCCTCATTTATTTTCCCAGAAAATATCTCAAAATCCTTCGGATTTTTACGATTTTCTTCGCTTTGCTTGAAAACCTTAATTATTCTTTTTGCACTTTCATCTGGACTATTGCATGGAATAGGGTTTGAAGGAATTAATCCAATATCTTTTGGATGTATTTTATAGATTTTATTTTCCTCATTTTCGTTTATTTCGCAAATTATAGAGTAGTCATTTGGGTTTAACTCATCTAATCCATTTCCATAAACCACAAGAGCTTTTTTAACTCCCAGTAATTTTAAAGCATCTCCAACTTTTTCAACTAAATCAGGTGAATTTACGCCCATAATTTGATAATCTGGATTTGCAGGGTTTGCAAGTGGTCCTAATATATTAAATATCGTTTTTATGCCCAATTCTTTTCTAACAGGCATAATTTTTTTAAGTGCGGGGTGGTAATTTGGAGCAAATAAAAACACAAAATTTGTTTTATCTATCATTTTTTTGGCTTCTTCGGGGTTGCAGTCCTTTTTTATATTTAGGGCATCAAGCACATTAGCAGAGCCACTTTTTGAAGTGATGGATACATTACCATGCTTTGCGACCTTTGTAAAGCAAGATAATATAATAGATACAGCAGTGGATATGTTTATGGTAGAAGAACCATCTCCCCCCGTTCCGCAAGTGTCGGATACGCTTCCTAAATCAATTGCAATTGCGTTATCTCTCATAGCTTTTGCAAAACCTGCTATTTCGTCGGCAGTAAATCCTTTTGTTTGAAGTGCTGATAAATAAGCACCAATTTTTATTTCGCTTTCATCTAAAAGGCTGTTGAATAGGTTGTATGCTTCCTTGTATGTTAAATCCTTTCTATTTATAATTTTATTTAATAAATCGTTCATAATTTCGCCTCTACAAATGATTTAACAAATTCCTCAATATTTCTGGCTCTCATAAAACTTGTTCCAATTAGTGCGGCATCGGCATATTTTAGTGCCATTCTTAAATCCTCAATTGTTCCTATCCCACTTTCACTAACAAAAACCATATTTTTTGGAATTAATGGAGCTAAATGTTCCGTAAGGGATACAGTTCCATCGTCCAACTCTAATTTTGTAATGTCTCTGTTATTTACTCCTATCATTGTGCTGTTAGTTTCCTTTGCTATATCTATTTCCTCCTTATTATGAACTTCAACCAATGTATCCAATCCATGTTCAAGAGCATAATCAACAAATTCGGCAGTTTCTTCCTTTAATAGTCGTGCTATTAATAATATTGCCCCGCCCCCAACTTCTGCGGTTTTTTCAATTTCATCTTTTGTAGTTATAAAGTCTTTTCTTAAAACAGGGAGCTCCGTGTTTTCACATATTTTTTTAAACATATTAAAATCCCCATTAAAATATTCTTTATCTGTGATATAGGATATTCCCGCAGCTCCTGCATTTTCATATATTCTTAATATGTCCATTTCATCTCTTCTATTAATCATATTTCCATATTTTGGAGAATGAACTTTTATTTCCGCAATTATTGGATTTCTGCACTTGTGCGGAAATTCACAAATCTCTGATTTGGGTATAGAAGCTTCGCTTCTATCCGATAATTTCCCTTGGAAATTATTGGGTAAATTTTCATTGATTAATATTTTGGTTTTAACATTATTATCAGTCATCGGAAATATATTTGCCTTTATTCCAAATAATTCTTTTTCCATTTTTATTATTTTGGATAATGGATAACCTTTATTGATATAATGTGTTTTATGCATCTTTAAAGCCCTATCTTTATCCCCTATTCTGAGATTTTCTCCAAATGTGCTGTCCTCTTTACTTTCAAACTCTTTAATTGTATTGTGGGTGATAAATGTATCCTCTTTAACACCATACCAAGTATCCTCGTTTATTTGATTAGATAATGTATATAATACGGTATCTATATCGGGAGATAAATATAAATCGCCCACCATAGTATCTTCACCAGTATTTACAATTACAGAAATATCTTCTTCTGGCAAAATTTCTTTTAATCCTTGTATTAATTTGGGAGCTCCTGTTCCTCCTGATAAAATACAAACCTTCATAATAACCCCTTATCTATAATATTTTTTATATTTTCTCTACCATTATATTTTTTACATATTTCACTTAATTTTTCGGCATTTTTAAAATAAATATTGTTATTATTCATTTCATCAATAGCATATTTTAAATCATTTAACTTTTTATGGGATAGTTGGATACCACATTTTAAGTCTTGTATTTTTCTAGTATTATTTTCCTGCTCTGGATGGTCTAAATCAGGAATTGTAATCATCGGCTTTCCAAAACTAATAGCTTCCATAAGGGTAGAATGTCCGCCATGGCAAACCACAAAAGAACTATTCTTCATTAATAATTCTATGTCCTTAGCCATAGGAATTACTTCAACGGTTTTTGATTTTTTATTATTTATTTTTTTTGCAACTTCATGACTTCCACAAACCATTTTCACTTTTAAATTTTTTTCTTCCGCCAATTTATTCAATTCCTCCAATATTCCAAATCTATACTCAAATCCACCAATAATACTTAATATATAATCGCCCCGCTCTACAACATAATCTTTTAAGTCATATCGTATCAATGGTCCCAAATACATTAAATTACCTATGTCTTTTAAATTATATTGACATATCGTATTTGGTGCAGGTAAATCTGGTATAATAACATTTTTTGCAGATTTATTAATTGCATTTAATATTTTCATAACTGGATAAACTACTATTTTCTCCTTTTTATGTGTGATAGGATAATTTTGATTTGTTAGTATATAATATGGTATTTTTAATAATTTTGAAGCTACTATGGTGCTATATTTACAGTCCGATATTATTACATCAGGATTATATCTTTTTATTATATCTTTTTCTAATAATGTCGCCTTTGTTGGGCAGTATTCCTTATTAAATATGCTTCTTTTAATATCGAATTTTCCATCCTTTCCAGCCAGTTTTATTTCGGGGCATGTTTCAAAAACTTTGTAATTATATTTTTCTATAAATTCCTTACTTTTCCCATATGCGATATATGCTACGACATGCTCTTTGGAAATCGCCTGTCCTATGGCGATGCATCTTGTTGTATGTCCAAATCCTTCTCCACATACGGAAATTAGTATTTTCACACTTTCACCCTAGCTAGGATCTATGCCATATAGATTGATATAGGAATATAAAATCATTACAATAATTAATTCTTTTAGATATTTATGGAAACTTCCTGAATCTCAAAATCACTATGAAATCTGACATACTCCCACGACTAATTGAACAAAATCCTTCGG
>OFDE01000123.1_pt1 | contig 9143 bp, 8 predicted proteins | sample 1520281 | NCBI WGS metagenome assembly OFDE01 (sample SAMEA3696446, study PRJEB22514) | metagenome | biome: water; feature: marine; material: hydrothermal vent | place: Pacific Ocean | collected 2014-08-12 | depth 1521 m | reverse complement strand
AAAGTGATTCTATGGAATTGCAGTTTAAAAAATGCAATGATTTCTGGATAGATAATGGGGTGGAAAATTTATATTGTATTTTCAAAAAAATGAGCTCTTACTATCCTGAAGTTAAATCTGAAATAAAATCAGATAAAATAATTGTGCAGTTTGATGACATTGATAAGTTTGTAAATGAATTTGCAAGGGCAATTGAGCAGTTGAAATACGAAAAATTGTTAATTGAGGTGAAAGACAAAAAGACGGGTGTTAATAAAAGAGTAAAAAAGGACTATATACTAATACAATATGGTTCAAAGGATAAAAACGGAATAAATACCTTAAAAGAAAAAATATATTTAAATCCAAAAGACGAATTAACTAAAATATTTGAATTAACCATAAATAAACCAAAAAATCCAAAATCCAATAAGATATGTTTATGCTGTGGGGACGCTTTTTCAAAAGAATATCTAAATATGAAACAAGCATCCTATCCTATGACCACAAAAATAAAAAGTTTAGGTGGAATAAGGGGAACTGCTGAAAATTACAAAGAAATGTGTCCAAAATGTTATTTAGCGGGAATTTTGGAATGGGCTGATGATTATTTATATAAATATATGGGCGATAAATCGCACATGTTTATCCCATACAATTCAAATTTAATAAATCTAAACAAATTCAAAGATATGTATAGAATATTCCTAAATAATAGCAATAGATACTGCAATATTGGGGAAAATAGAGACATATACGGCAAATATTCGGCGTTGTTAAAATTTTATGAATATTTGATTGACAATGCTAAATTAAATGAAAATCCCAATATTGGGTGGTATATTATTAACATACCAAATGGAACTGTAAAAAATATTAAAGTAGATAAATTCAGAATGTTTGGGGAGATATTCGAGGTAATGAAGGTCATTATTGAAGAATTAGACGGAGATAGAATATATGGGGATTTTTTAGATGAAATATATGTTAAAGAAGATGAAAAAAATAATAAATTCAATTGGGACAAAACAAATGAGCTCCGAGAAAAAATATCAGAAGCGTTCTTAACCAACGATTTTAGAAAATTTGCCAAATGCTTTATTCCAAAAAACAAGCATAATGTCATATTATCTAACGATGCAAGAGAAATTTTAGAAAAAATTATCATAAATTGGAGGTGGATTAAATTGAGTATTCCAAAAGAACATTTAAAAACCATTAAAGATGCAGGACAAGTAATAGCAGAAGTGTGTGCAAACAACAATTTAAATCTACTTTATAAATTGGACAAGGTCAGGACTTCCGAAGAGTTTTGGGGCGTTATGAGAGAAATAAGTAGGAAAATGATTTCATTAGAAGATGTTAATATATATCCAATAGTATTAGGGGATTTAATATCCTTGGTAAAAGAATATGAGGAAAATTGGAAGGAGTTAAGGGATTTATTGGAAATATATTCTTGTATGTATATCTCAGTTAAACAGTATAAAAAGAATAAGTCTAACAAAAATAACGAATAAATAATAATATTAAAATGAGGGTGATTTTAATGAAAAAAGGAATAAATGTTGTATGGTTGTCAGAAGTTGATTTAACAAATTTAAATTCAGGAGAAGGTGAAAGCAACTATATTGATGTTAAAAAATACAAAAAAGACCGTGTAGAATATCCTTATGTATCAGGTCAAGCTATGAGGCATTATTTCAGAGATGCCATTAGAAGAACAACAGACAAATATATATGTGTTCCAGATGACAAAGGAGAGACATGCGGAGATATTGAAAAATGTATCGGCTGTGATTTATTTGGATTTATGCTTCCAAAAAAAGGCAGTGGTTCATCTGTGAGAGTTTCACCATTAAAAGTATCTCCCGCTATTGGATTACTATCCTTTGAAGATAACTCAACGGTGGATTTCTTAACAAGGTCAAAATACAAAGAAATTGGTGAAAAAACAGGCGGGGATATTGTAAATGTTGAATTAGGAACAAATATATATAAATGTGGTATTTCAATCGATATTGAGAGGATAGGGGGAGAAGAAGTAATAGACGATAAAGAAAGAAAACTATCTATTGAATGCGGGGTGGATGAAAATGAAAGAAAAGAGAGAATAAAATTAATACTGGATGCAATTCGATATTTATCCGACTATTCAAAACAATCACGGTTATTAACTGACTTTACGCCAGATATTTTGGTTGCATCAGTTCAGAACAGATATTCCCACAGATTACAAAAAGCATTGGAAATTGATGAAAACAGAAACTTAAATGTAAATAGATTAAAGGAAATATTGGAAGATGTAATGGAGTATGGGGAGGTATATTTCGGAATGATTTCAGGAGTTGTAGCAAATGAAGAAGAGATTAAAGAAGCATTGAAAGAATTGGAGATTGAAGTTTTAACTCCAAATAAGGCATTAAAAGAAATTATGAATAAACTACAATAAATTATTTAATATCTATTTACTTTTTGCTCCTATGTTTTTTAAGTTTTATTTTATATTATTTAATGGTGGTGGTATGACATTAGATAAATATTTAATCGCAAATAATGAAAATGGCAATAATAAGAATGATAATAAATCCAATAAGAATGAACAATATGGTTTTAAATTTAAGATTGAGGGGCTGTATTTTAACACATTTAGGAAACCACTTTCAAACAGTTTAATTTTAACATATCCAATACCGTCATTTACTGTAACTAGGGGGCTAATTTCAAATGCGTTAGGTTTAAAAAGAGATGATTTAACTGTTCAAGAATGGAGTATAAAAATAGGCATTGTTCCAATAAATTTTAAAAATAAATCCAGAGAATTAGCAAAAATATTAAAGTTAAAGGGAACTGGTAAAAAATATTCTAAAAACTACGATTCATCACCAATGTTTAAAGAATTTCTTATAACTCCTGCTTATGAAATATACATAATCGGAGAAGAAAAGAAAAAAATCGAAACTATACGCAATGCACTTTTAAATCCACAACGACCATTATATTTTGGGAGCTCCGATGAGCTCTGCGATTTGGAAGTTTCTGAAATTGTTGAAGTGGAAACCGACTATTACAAAAATTTTAACTGCATAGTGGAAGGACTGTATGAAAATTGTATTGTTGAGAGGATTCCTTATAAGCTAATAAAAAAGGATAAAGCGGGGAAAAAATGGGATAGCATATTTAAAACAATCTCAATACCATTGAAGAACATTGAATTAAAAGATAATGGATTAAAATGCTTCAAATTCGATAATGAATATATTTTAGCATATTAATTATTATATTACTTTTTTAGGTGGTGGGATATTGGATACAAATATTGGAAAATTATGCGTAAAAGACAATAACAAATATTTTCAAATGTTGGAAGGGCACACTATCGACGCTTTAAAGATACTTAAACAATATATTGAGACAAACAAGCATGAAATAAATGAATTTTGCAACAGGTGGGACATAAACACAGAACAATTTTATAAAGATTTATTTTTAATGGTTTATTTACATGATATTGGAAAATTAACAAAGGACTTTCAAAGAAATATTAAAAACAACAAGAGCTCAAACAAATATCCGCATTCTTTCTATGCGATGGGAATATTGAATAAACTGAATATCGATGATGATTATTTTGATTTTGTAAAATTAACTATATTGGGGCATCATTCTCAATTATACAACGGTCTATATAATGGTTATCAAAATATCAAAAAAACGGAATATTTAATAGATAATATAAACAAATTTTTGAGTAGTGCCAATACCGTTTATAACAATCTTAATTTTAATAAATATTTTAGATTTAATGGATTTGATACTATCGATATTGATAAAAAAGCAAAGCCGAAAAAAATATTAGCTATCATCAATGATGATTTAAAATATAAATATGGTGGAAATTATCTATTAAACAATAAAAAAGAAGAAATTACAAAAATAAAAAGTATATACTGCTTTATGCTTTCAATATTAAAAACTGCGGATATATTTTCCAGCTATAATTTTGAAAAATATGTTTTAGAGAATGATTTGAATTGCAATTTATTTAACGGCGTATTAAATTCAGAAAATTACATTCCTATGTTAGAGAAAAAATATATTCCAAATTTCGAGCTCTACAAATATCAGAAGGAAATAAAAAATAATGCAAAAAAATTTCAAATACTGTTTGCACCATGTGGAAGGGGAAAAACTGAGGCATCTCTTTTATGTGCCTTTGAAATAATGAAAAAATACAATAGAAATAAAATAATATTTGCACTACCTACTCAAACAACAAGTAATTTTATGTTTGATAGGTTAAAAAAAGAGTTTGGGGAAGAAAATGTTGGAATATATCATGGAATGAGTTTTATTAAGTTAAAAAACGATGAAAAAAACAAGAATATAAACAATATACTCAATAACTTTAATGATGTTGATGAGTATGAGGATGATGATGAAACGGAGCTCCTACAAAAAATAGGTGATGAGAATTTTAAAGGGGAGGTATTCCATAAACCACTTACAATTACCACAATTGACCATTTAATTTATTCATTTATTCACGGCTACAAAAAATCAGATTTTGCCTTGGGAAATATCCAAAATGCAGTAATAATCTTTGATGAAGTTCATTATTATGAAAAAACAACATTATCTCATTTATGCGAGTTATTCAGTATATTAAAAGAAATGGATATTCCGCATCTCCTAATGTCGGGGACAATTCCAAACTTTTTAAATGAAAAAATCGATTATGATACAGTAGTTGATAATGGGGGCTTAAATTATAAACCATTTAAAATGTTTTTTAATGAATGTGAAATATTTGATGAAAATGTCTTTGAAAATATCATTAATAACTACATTGAGGGGAAGACGCAATTTATAATATTAAATACCGTTTTAAAATCAAAAAAATTTTACAAAATATTAATTGATAAATTGAAAAATTATGATATGGAACATAACGATATGGAGCAAAATGTAATATTATATCACTCACAATATACCTATAAAGACAGAACCAAGAAAGAAAAAGAAATTAAAGAAAAATATAATCAAAAACATAAAAAACCGTTTATTTTAATTGCTACGCAAGTAATAGAAATTTCGTTGGATATCTCTGCGGATATAATGTATAGTGAAGTTGCACCAATTGATGCTATTGGACAAAGGGGCGGAAGATTAAACAGAAAAGGAAAAAATCCAGATGGGATATTGAACATATACATTCCAGAGAAAAATATGCCTTATGATAAGGAATTGATGGAAAATGCAAAGAATATTTTAAAAAAATATAATTCTAATGCCGTATCTTATGGAGATATTAAAATAATGTGCGATGAGCTCTACCAAAATTACAATTTGGAAGGTAGTTATTTAAAAAGGTTTTTCAATGAAAATACATTATTTGGACACTCCCATAAAGAAATAAGATATAGTGAAGAGGAAGGCAAATTCTTTAAAGTAAGGGAAAATAAGGCATTAAAGATTGATGTAATCCCAAACAATATTTACAACAATAACAAAGACAACTTAAACAAAGAAAATATTGTAAAGTATCCATACTATAAATTCAAAAATGAGGTGGAAAATGGAGAATTAAGACATTTTAGCATTGAGTATAAAGATGATGATAAAAAGAGCAAACCGTATATTGTGTGCTCCTACGATTATTCCTATGAATATGGATTTGATGATGATGGGGATGATGAAGAGCAATTCAATGAGGATGAGTTTTTAGAAAATCTAAAAAACAACAATATAATGGATGATGATATTATTTAAGGGATATTATGGACTTAATAAACTCATTCAAAGATTTAAAAATAAAAGGAACGCAGATAAACTACTATTTCATCTGCAAAACAAAACTTTATCTTTTTTCAAAAAATATCCAGATGGAAAAAGAAAGCGATATTGTAGAGCTCGGCAATATCCTTCATAGGAGCTCCTACAAAAATGAAAAAATAGATGTAATTATTGATAGCATAGCCATAGATTTTATAAAAAATAAGGACGGAGTTCTGGAAATCCACGAGGTTAAAAAATCTGACAAAATGAAAAAGGCAGATAAATATCAACTACTTTATTATCTATTCTATTTAAAAAATAAGGGCATAGAATCCGTTGGAGTAATTAACTATCCTTCAAAACATAAGGTAGAAAAAATAACACTTACCAAAGAGAATGAAAAAGAATTGATGAAAATTATTGAGGATATTGAAAACATAATAAAAAGTCGCAAACCGATAAAGCCAGAGAGAAAGAGCTATTGCAAAAAATGTGCATACTACGAGTTTTGCTTTTCATAGGGGGAGAAATCATGAAATCAAATAAATACATTACAACTGATGGAAAACTTACAAGAAAAGAAAACACCGTATATTTTACAGATAAAAATGGAAAAAGAACACCAATTCCAGTTGAAAAAATATATGCAATTTACAGCTACGGTAGTTTATCATACACTTCAAAGGTTGTTGAGTTGTTGGCAAAGCATAATATCCCAATTCATTATTTCAATAGAAATGGCTGGTATGTGGGAAGCTTCTATCCAAAGGGGGAGCGATTTTCTGGAAATGTTGTGGTGCATCAGTCCAGCCATTATTTAGACAAATACAAAAGAAATTACCTTGCAAAGAAATTTGTTGAAGGTAGTGCTAAAAATATTAACAAAAATCTAAGGAGATACAAGGTTGATTTTCCAATCGATGACATAATGAAAAGGTTGGATAATTCAAGCAACATTATAGACATAATGTCTGTTGAAGCATTGATGAGGAATGAATACTATGGAAATTTTAATAAAATAATAAACCACTTCCAATTTGAAAAAAGAACTCGAAGACCACCGCACAATGAGATAAATGCTTTAATCAGTTTTGGAAACTCGCTTTTGTATGCGACGGTGATTACTGAAATATTTAATACATACCTTCATCCTACAATATCCTATCTTCATGAGCCGTCGGATAGGAGATTTTCCCTTGCTCTTGATATCGCCGATGTTTTTAAGCCGTTGTTGGTGGATAGAGTAATATTTAATTTAATAAATAGGAAAATAATACGGGAGGAGCATTTTGAGAAGGATTTAAACTACTGTCTGTTAAATGACGAAGGGAGAAAATTATTTTTAACATATTATAAAACACAGCTTGAAAATACCATAAAACACAGAAAACTAAATAGAAAGGTTTCATATCAACGACTTATGAGGTTGGAATGCCATAAACTTCAAAAACATATTTTAGGAATGGAAAAATACGAACCATTTGTAATTTGGTGGTGATTTAAATATGTATGTAATAATTGTTTATGATGTGGGAGTTGAGAGAGTAAATAAGATTAAAAAGTTTTTAAGAACTTGGTTAAATTGGGTTCAAAATAGCGTGTTTGAGGGAGAATTAACTAAATCAGAGTTTATAAAAGTGCAACAAGGTATTAAAAATATAGTCGATAAGGAATTTGACAGTGTGATAATATTTAAACTAAGAGATAGAAAGTTTATAGATAGGAAGGTCATAGGGGTTGATAAAAATATTCAATCCGATATATTATAAAATAAAAAAGAGGTTTTTTATTATGAGGGTAAAGTTGGAGCTCCGAGCTGAAAAGGGAAAATTAATTCCATTCAATCATCAATATCATTTGGCATCTGCAATATATGATGTGCTTCGTAATTCTAATCCGGAGTATTCAAAAAAACTTCATGATTATGCTAAATATAAATTCTTTACATTTTCAAGGTTGAATATCCCGAGTAGGAGGATGGATAAAAATGGAATAATCACAAAAGACGGAAGGGCGTATTTGCACATCTCTTCACCAGATGACGAATTTATGAAAAATTTCATCGGCGGATTACTGAATTGTTATGGTGAGCTCGATGTTGGAGGAATTAAATTCATACCAAATAATTTAGTCGTTGAGAAGATTCCAGAGGAATTTAAAATATTAAAAACAATATCTCCCGTATATTTGAGAATGGGAGATAAAGAAAATGATAAAATAATCGATATTCTCCCCGACGATAGTAAATTTTATGAATATTTCAAAAACAATTTAATAAATAAGTATGAGAGATTTTACGGCAAATGCGATTATGATTTTGATATTGAAGTAAGGGCATTTAAAAAGAAAAGGGTTGAATTGAAAGGTATATATCATAGATGTTCTGAGCTTGTGTTTAAAGTTGAAGGAGATTATAATTTAATTAAGTTTGGTTATGAGTGCGGATTTGGTGAGAAGAGCTCCATGGGTTTTGGGATGTGCAGGATTTAAATCCTTGCTAATTATTTTTATTTTTTTGTAAAAGTAGTTATTTACTTTTTATTTTTCAAAATCTCTTTAATTAACAAGTCTCGAATCGATGGATTTTTTAATATAATTTGTTTATTTAGATTTAATAATTTATAGAGATTTTTAAGAAATTTTGTTTAATTGGTTTTAATTCATTATATACCTTGTAGATTTTTTAAATTTTTGAAAAATATTTAATAGATATTTTTTATTTTTTTAAATCTCTTTAAATTATCTGTCGCAGATGACCTTAAAAAGTATATATACTCTGAAAATCATAACGATTCGAGATTCGAAAGTTTTAAATATGATGAATACAGAGGTATTTAGTGCAAAATAAAGAAATTTTTCAACTGTTAAAATCAGACCATTGATGGATGGAAACACGTCTTAATTCGTCTCCATGTTTATCTAAATATGAATTCAATTCATCAAATTTTATTGATACATAATCTACAAATTCATTTAGAACATCTAACATTTTATTATATACTCCTATAATATAATCTAAAACTACTGAACCGTGTGATTCGTTATAATCTTCTCCATCTTTAACTATTGTTTCTAATCCTAAAAACTTACCTATTAAATCGTTTAAAGAAGGTAATAAACCACCAATTTCAGCTCTAGCTTTTTCAGTTCCATCATATATTGTTTGTGTAAATACCTGCCATCTGGAACTTAATAATTTTAATTGTGAATCTGTTGTTTGATTATATTTACTTTGCATTTCAGGTTGCACCTCAATTGTTCAACCGATGGACACACACGTCAACAAGCCGTTCAAGTCCAGTGTGTGCAAGCAGTGGGTGCATTGGTTCCAGACTGCCAAGAAGAACAAGTCTGGCAACTTCAAGACACCGACCCGACAGGACTTG
>OFDE01000109.1_pt1 | contig 9926 bp, 7 predicted proteins | sample 1520281 | NCBI WGS metagenome assembly OFDE01 (sample SAMEA3696446, study PRJEB22514) | metagenome | biome: water; feature: marine; material: hydrothermal vent | place: Pacific Ocean | collected 2014-08-12 | depth 1521 m | reverse complement strand
TAAATATATAAACTTAATTTTGGTGGTTTGGATTTATGAATACAACATATCTTTTATCTTTTACAGCAGCTTCATTACAATATTATGAATCAGAAACTATTGCCACTCTTTATAAAGAAACTCTTAGTTGGGACCAAGTAGCCAAAAGTGTTATAGATGACAATGCTTTACAAAAAGAAACAATATCTACTAGAAAAAGAGAGTTTATAGAATTAAAAAAAAGACTTCAATCTCTAACATTGGAACAACTTGCATATTATGCAGAGGCAACAAGTAGTGATATAAAAAATCTTACTATGTTAAGTTGTTTTAAACTTTATGCTTTTATATCTGATTTTGCAACTGAAGTTATAAGAAACAAATTACTTCTTTTCGATTTTAAACTTATAAATAGTGATTATGAAGCATTTTATGATAGTAAAAAAGTTGCTTATGACAATCTCAATACTATCTCACAATCTTCACAATACAAACTAAAACAAGTGATGTTTAAGATGTTTGAACAAGCAGAATTTATAGATAGTGTGAAAAATAAAAATATTCAAAAACCATATCTAAGTGAAGAACTCATAAAACTAATAGTGCAAGATAATCCAAAATACCTTAGTAGTTTTTTATACAGTGATAATGAAATAAATGATTTTATAAAGAGGTATAAATGAAATTAGAATCTTTAGATTTAAAATATGATAAACTTTTTAATAATCTTAAAAAAAAGAGTTTTTTATCTATGAGTGCATTGGGTGGTGAGATACCATTTTATATCGTGCCGTATAATCCCAAACAAGAAAATGAAATAATACAAAAAACCAAACAATTAAAAGACCGCTTAGGGCGTGATGGTATTAGCATCTATGAGATTAACTTATTTGATTTATCTCTTAGTATGCTTGAAGAGAGAGGAATACTTAATAAAGTAATTGAAAAAGAAAAAGACTTATCAAAATCTAAACTTTTTAAAACACTTCAAGGTGTTCTTGATAGTGAAACAAAACTGATACCACAAATTGAAATATTAGCAAAAGAGAATTTATCAGATATGTTGTTTTTAACAGGTATTGGTCAAGTTTTCCCATTTATTCGTTCTCATACTATACTAAACAATCTTCAAAATTATATAAAAGACAGACCAACAATTATGTTTTTTCCTGGGACATATACAACTGATCTTTCTTTATTTGACACATTAAAAGATGATAATTACTATAGAGCATTTAATCTTAATACTCTAAACTTATAAAGGATAAAAAAGTGATTGGACAATTATTTAAAAAAGATATACACAGAAATATTGAAGGTGTTGTAAAAGCTGATAATTTAAGTGATGAGGCTGTATTTCAAGAGGTTGATGAGTATGTTATAACAAGAGATTTAAATCAAAAACTAGATGATTTTTTTAGTGAATATTCTTCTACTTTAAATAAAAATACCCAAAATATTGGGGTATGGATCTCTGGACATTTTGGAAGCGGTAAATCTCACTTGCTTAAAATACTATCTTATATCCTTACAAATAAACGAGAACATTCAGACTTAATCGGAGAGTTATTTCTTGAAAAGATAGATGTTTATGATTTTGAATTAAAAGCAAATATACAAAAAGCCCTCTCTTCACAATCTGAAACTATTTTATTTAATATCGATCAAAAATCAGATATAGGAAGTAAAAATCAAGATGATGCGATTCTTAGTGTATTTATGAAGGTATTTAACGAACTAAGAGGATACTATTCTAAATTTGGTTATATTGCTAAGTTTGAGAGTGATCTTGATAAAAGAGGTAAGTTTGATAGTTTTAAACAAAAGTTTAAAGAGTTTAGTAGTGAAAGTTGGGAAAGTGGAAGAGAAACAATCTTTTTAGAGAGTGACAACCTTGCCAAAGCACTTGCAAGTGTTGATAATATATCAATAGAAAGTGCAAAAGATCTAATAGATAAATATGAAGAAAACTACTCTTTAAGTATTGAAGAATTTGCCAATGATGTAAAAGATTATATCGATACAAAAGAAGATGGGTTTAGATTGGTATTTTTTGTAGATGAAGTTGGTCAATATATTGGAGACAATACAAAACTAATGTTAAACTTACAAACTATTGTAGAAACATTAGCAACAGTTTGTGGTGGTCAAGCTTGGATTATTGTAACTTCTCAATCTGCTGTTGATAGCTTGGTAAATACCAATGTGCAGATGCAAAATGATTTTTCTAAAATTATGGGTCGTTTTAAGGTAAAACTTAACCTTACAAGTCAAAATGCAAATGAAGTTATTCAAAAAAGATTATTAGAAAAAACAGAAAATGCAAAACAAGACTTAGATACAATTTACTCAAAAGTTAAAAATTCTTTATCTTCTATTATCCATTTTCAAGATAGAAGCAGACAATATCAAAACTATAAAAATTCAAATCATTTTGCTCTTGTGTATCCATTTGTGCCTTATCAGATGGATCTATTTCAATCTTGTATAGCAGGATTATCAACTCACAGTATTTTTCAAGGGAAACATCAATCAACAGGTGAGAGAAGTATGCTTGATGTTGTTCAAAATATTGCCAAAAAGATTTCAAATCAACCCATAGGAAGCATAGCAACTTATGATATGTTTTTTGATGGATTATCTTCTATTATTCGAGGTGATGTTCAAACCCAAATACAAAAAGCTTCAGATATACTTGAACCTTTTGAAACTAAAGTATTAAAAACTCTTTTTATGATTAAATATGTAAAAGAATTTACACCAAACATAGATAATATTACAACTTTACTTGTAGATGATATTATCAATATAGATATTAGTAAACTAAAAAAACAAGTTCAAAATGCATTAAATACACTTACAAACCAAACATATATTCAAAAAGTTTCAGATCAGTATGAGTTCTTAACCAATATTGAAAAAGATATAGAACAAGAGATCAAATCTACTGAAATTGAAAACAATGATATAGTTCTAGAACTTATAGGGTGGATTTATGATGATATTGTAAGACTCAATAAAATTAAATATACACCAAACAAACAAAACTATCCATTTGCAAGAAAACTTGATGATATTATAGTCAAAGGTAAAGAAGAAGAATTAATACTAAATATCATTACACCTTTAAACTCATTAGATTATGATGAAGAGAAACTTATTCATAAATCTTTAGCTAGTAATGATCTTATATTAGCACTTCCAAACTCTTATGATTTTATATCAGATTTGGAACTATATGTAAAAACAAAAAAATATATACCACAAAAACAAGGTGGAAATATATCAGATAATGAAAAAAATTTATTATTCAACAAAGCAAATGATAACAATAAAAGAAGAGAAAAACTTCAAAATGATCTAAAAACTTTTATAGGGGAAGCAAAAATTTATCACAATGGTAAAATATTAGATATTAATACAAAAGATGTAAAATCAAAAATAGAAAATGCTTTTGAGATCTTAATCAAAAGCACTTATAGTTATATTGAGTTGTTACCAAAAATTTATGAAGAAAAAGATATAAGTATAATCTTAAATCAAAGTGATGACCTACTTACAGGAAGTGATGATGCACTAATTCCTGCTGAAACAGAAGTATTAACATATATTAAAAGGCAAAATAGTTCTCATAAAGCTATAACTATTACTAAGTTACTTGAACATTTTCAAGTTAGACCTTATGGCTGGTATCAAAACGCAATACTTGCACAAATAGCTTCACTATTTTTAAAACAAAAAATTGATCTAAAACAAAACTCAACACCACTAAATAAACAAGAGGTTTTAGTAGCTCTTACAAATAATAGACAGTTTAACACTATCATAGTTCCTAGAATAGATATAGATACAAAAAAGATACAACAAACAAAAAATATACTTTTAGAACTATATCCCAATATTTCATTTAACTCTACATCAACAAGAGATATTTACGATGTAGCAATGAAAGAAACAACTGACTTGATTTCAGCTTGTAGAAACTTTATGAACTTAAACTACCCATTTAATAGTGCATTTCAAGAAATTATTGATATTTTAATTCCTTTGGAGAAATTAACATCAGACAACTTATTTGATAAAGTGCCAAATATGGAAGAAAATTTACTTGATACCAAAGATGATTTGATAGATCCTCTAATGGAATTTATGTATGGTGACAAAAGGAAAATATATGATAATATCAAAAAGTTTATAGATGAGAATAGTAATAATCTAAGATATATAGATAGCCCACAAAAGGCTATTATAGAAATATTATTAACATCAGATAAACCATACAGTGGAAATTATATTGCAAAAGCAAACCAAGCCCTTAAGGTAATAAAAGACTTACTACAACCACTTATTGAACAAACAAGAGCAGAAGCTATTACAAAGATAGAAGCAGTAATAAAAGAGCTTCAAGACAATGAAAACTTTGAGAAAGTTCCTAGTGAAGATAGATATAAGATTATAAGACCAAGACAAGAATTAATAGATAGTATAAATCATACTTCAAGTATAGATACTATAAAACAAAGAAGTAATAGTGAAGCACTTGCAGATGAACTAAATAAAGGTATTGAGAAAATATATGAACTTATTGATGTTAAACCACCAGTAAAAAATATAATTCGTGTAAGTGAAATATTACCTAAAGATAAAATTTACTTAAATGATAGTAATGATGTAAATGAATATATTGATAAACTAAAAGAAAATCTTTTGAGTGAAATTGATAATGGGAAACAGGTGTTATTATAGATGAAAAATCATTATGGCAAAGGAATTATTTAATGGCTGTTAAATGGATGGACTTACACAAATACTCTCTTGTATGGGTTGAATTTGGAAATAATAAAAATGGTTTTAACAGTGATGATGATTTAACTTATAGATATGGCATAAATTTAGGACATGAATTTTGTTATAGACATATGGCTATCGTAATATCTAATGATGTAAGAGCTGATGAAATTGTAGTTGCTCCATTGACATCATATAAGTATGGGGATGAAAAATATCCATCAAATTTAATTATAGATACGGATAAGTATGGATATATGGTTAAAAATAAAACTACTATAAAAATTAACCACATAAGAAGTATTGATAAGAAAAAAAGAGTTAAACAGATTATAAAATCATATATTTCTAAAACATTAAAATTAAATGAAATAATTAGGAATAATTTTGAGTAGAAGTTATAAGTTGCCCCCAAGGGGCGAGCAAAGATTAAAATCCAGCCCAAATACTTATACAATATTATACCAAAATAAAACTATTATTTCAAGAGGTAAAAAATCATGAACAAATCAGCACTTAAAAAATTCGCTACATCTATGAGACTTGAACTTATCTCTATGATAAAGACAAAGATAGATTACTTATTATCTAATGCTTACAAAGAGAATTTAGCTCTTTATGACACCAACAAAGTATCAATCCAACAAATAGAAGAAAGGTATGCAAAGGACAGTGAAGATTTCATAGAAGAAGTTGCTTATACTTGGTTTAATCGTCTTGTAGCTCTTAGATTTATGGATGTAAATGAGATAACTTCAAGTTCTGTTATATCTACATCTGATGAACAACCAATACCACAATCTTTTGTAGAAGCAAAATCAGGTAATATTGAAGAAGGTTTAAATCTAAATAAAGAGTTGTTTTTTGATCTTATAGACAATAAAGTATCTGGAGTGCAAGATAGTAATAACGAAGCTTATAAGATGCTTTTTATCTCTGTTTGTAATAAATATGCCAATATTATGCCTATACAATTTGAAAAAATTAGTGATTATACAGAGTTACTTCTTCCAAATGATATGTTAAGCCCTAATTCTATAAGGGCAAAAGTTGTAAGCTCTATGAGTGAAGAAGATTGTAAAGATATTGAAGTAATAGGTTGGTTATATCAATTTTACATCTCAGAAAAAAAAGATGATGTATTTGCAAAGCTAAAGAAAAATCAAAAAATTACTCCTAGTAATATTCCAGCAGCTACACAGCTTTTTACCCCACATTGGATAGTAAAATATATGGTTGAAAACTCTCTTGGAAAACTTTGGATGTTAAATAATCCAAATTCAAATCTTAAAGAAAATATGAAGTATTATATAGAAGATAGTGATGAACCAACAAAATTTATTAAAATCTCATCACCTCAAGAGATAACTTTTTTAGATCCTTGTTGTGGTAGTGGGCATACACTTACTTATGCTTTTGATCTACTAAGTAAAATCTATGAAGAGGAGGGTTATAGCAAAAGTGAAATACCAGCTCTTATACTACAAAACAATCTTTTTGGTTGTGATATAGACAAAAGAGCTTCAGTTTTAGCTAACTTTGCTCTTACTATGAAAGCAAGACTTTATCACAAAAGATTTTTTAAAAAACAGATATTGCCAAATATAGTGGAACTACAAGATTTTGGTAGTGATGAGTTCGCAGGGATTAAAAACTTTGGTTCTCTTGTAATCCCACCAAAAACTAAAAGTTTTGATGATGGTATATTTGGTCAAACTACAAGAGAGTATGAAATACAAAAGAAGATATTATCAAATGAATTTCATTGTGTAGTAACGAACCCTCCTTATATGGGTTCAAAGGGTATGAACAAAGAGCTTAGTGATTTTGTTAAAAAGAGATACCCAGATAGTAAATCTGATCTATTTGCAGTATTTATGGAAAGAGGTTTAGAACTTACAAAACCTCATGGTTTTATGAGTATGATAAATCAACACTCTTGGATGTTCTTAAGTAGTTATGAAAAACTTAGAATTAAAATTATCAAAAATCATAAAATAGATACTTTAGTGCATTTGGGTGCTAGAGCATTTGAAGAGATAGGCGGAGAAGTTGTTCAAAGTGTAGCTTTTGTATTGCAAAAGGGTGAGTAGATGAATGAATTAGTTATTTACCAAAACGGTGAGATAGAACTTGGTATATCTATCAAGGAAGAGACTATTTGGCTTACACAAAAACAGATAGTCGAACTGTTTGATTCAAGTAAGGCAAACATTAGTGAGCATATCAAAGCAATTTTTGACAGTCATGAGCTTGATAGAGGTTCAACTGTTCGGAAATTCCGAACAGTTCAAAAAGAGGGGAATAGAGAGGTTGCAAGAGATTTAGAGCATTATAATCTTGATGTCATTATTTCTGTTGGATACAGAGTAAATTCCATAAAAGCAACTAAATTTAGACAGTGGGCTACTTCTGTTTTAAAGCAATACATCACCAATGGCTATGCCATCAATAGTAAAAAGATTACTCATCAGCGATTCAAAGAGCTTGAGGGCGATGTCGCCTTGCTGAAGTCCAAAGTAAATTTGCTTGAAGACAAAACCCTCAAGCCTTCTCAGGGGATCTTCTTTGATGGACAGATGTTTGATGCATATGAGTTTGTATCTGGTCTTGTTAAAAATGCAAAAAGAGAGATTGTCCTCATCGACAACTACATCGATGAGAGTGTATTAACACTTTTTAGCAAAAATCAGGCTGTCGATGTCACCATTTACACAAAAATTATAACAAAACAACTTAAATTAGATTTAGAAAAATATAATTCTCAATACAATAACATAGAAATAAAAAAGTTTGATAACTCTCACGATAGATTCTTAATCATAGATGAAAATGAGGTTTATCATATTGGAGCTAGCTTAAAAGACTTAGGCAAAAAGTGGTTTGCTTTTTCTAAAATGGATATGGGGAGTTTGAGTATTTTAGGGAGGTTGAAGTGATGAATGATGTAGTTATTTACCAAAATGGCGAGATAGAATTAAATATATCTATTCAAGACGAATCGATATGGCTGACACAAAAGCAAATTGCAGAGCTATTCAATGTTAAAATACCTGCTATCTCTAAACATATAAAAAATATTTTTACCCAAAATGAACTAATTGAAAATATGGTTGTTTCCAAAATGGAAATAACCACTCAACATGGTGCAATAGATGGCAAATTACAAACTAAAAATGTAAATATTTATAGTTTAGATATAGTCTTAGCAGTAGGATATAGAACAAACTCTTTAGAAGCGATACATTTTAGACAATGGGCAACAAAAGTTCTAAAACAATACATCTACAACGGCTACATAATAAATAGTGAAAAAATCACAAATGAAAGATTTGTATCTTTAGAACAAGAGGTTTTTACCTTAAAAAATGAGATACAAGATATAAAATCAAAAGTGAAAGATGATGTTTTAGAGTATAAGCAAGGCATTTTCTACAACGGACAGACATTTGATGCTTACAAATTTGTAAACGACCTTATAAAATCAGCCAAAAAAGATATAAAACTGCTAGATAACTTCATAGATGAAACAGTGCTAACTCTTTTTAGTAAAGTGCCAGATATAAAAATAACCATTTATACTAAAACAATCACAAGGCAGTTAAAACTAGATTTAGAAAAATACAACTCTCAATACAACAATATAGAGATAAAAAAGTTTGATAACTCTCACGATAGATTTTTAATCATTGATGAAACAGAGGTTTATCATATAGGAGCTAGTTTAAAAGATTTGGGGAAGAAGTGGTTTGGGTTTTCTCGGATGGATAAGCAGAGTGTTACTGTTTTAGATAAGTTAGTATGGGTGGTTTAAAATGAAAAAGTATGATGAGTGGAATGCTATCAAGCAAAAGATAGATTTGAAAACGACGAAGATAGATATACCAAAACAGAGTTTGAAAGAGTTACTAGATGTGTAGATGTTCTCCCTTTAGAAAACTAAAGGGCGTCCCGAAGGAAATTATGGAAGCATTGTATCATAAAATAAATAAATAAATTTTCAAGAGGTAAAAAATAATGGCAACATACATAAGACTAACAGACTATAAAAGTAGTGATGAAAAAGAGAGAGGTTTTTTTGATCCAAAAAACAGATATGAAGCAAAGCAGGAAGATTTTGAAAAAATCCCGGGAAGTCCTATTGCTTATTGGGTGAGTGATAGGATTAAGGAGATTTTTGAAAATAAAAAAATCGAAGATTATTCTATTTTATTTCAAGGTATTATTACAGGAGATAATGAAAAATATTTAAGACAATGGTCTGAAATGTCATTTAATAAAATAACTTTGCAAGCAGAAAATATTAGTTCAATAGATTATGAAAATAAATATTGGGTTCCATATAACAAAGGAGGAGAAAGTAGAAAATGGTATGGAAATCAAGAAATTATAGTTAATTTTAAAGAAAAAGGTAGAAATTTTACAAGAGGAAAACATCAATTTTACGACTTCTTTTTTAAACCTTATTTTTCTTGGACATATATTAGTTCAACTTCATTAGCAACAAGATATTTTCCCAAAGGATTTATATGGGATGTTTCTGGATCAGGATGTTTTCCAAATGATGAAGAAAATATATTTTATTTTTTAGCATTAATTGGTTCTAAAATAGGAAAAAAATTACTTGATATTATTAATCCTACAATGAATTATCAAGTAGAAAACATTTCGGTAGTACCTGTTGTTTTTCCTTTAAAAAAACAAAAGCTTATTAGCATTGTTAAAGATTGTATCAATATCTCAAAAGAAGAGTGGGACAGCCGAGAAACATCGTGGGATTTTAAGGCTTCGCCTTTGTTAATGGCAAATGGAGAATTGAAAATTGAAAATGAAGAATTGAAAATGGAAAATGGTAAGATTGAAGATGCTTATAAGAGATATTGTGAGTATTGGAGAGAGAAGTTTTTTACATTGCATAAAAACGAAGAGGAGTTAAATCGCCTCTTCATCGACATCTATGAACTTCAAGATGAACTCACCCCTGATGTAGAGCTAAAAGATATAACGATACTTAAAAATGAAGCTAAGATAGTAGATGGTGAGCTGGTCTTTCAGGCTGACGAGATTATAAAACAATTTATAAGCTATGGTGTTGGTGTGATGTTTGGAAGATATAGCTTAGATCATGAGGGGCTTCATATAGCAAATATGGGTGAGAG
>OFDE01000105.1_pt1 | contig 10102 bp, 10 predicted proteins | sample 1520281 | NCBI WGS metagenome assembly OFDE01 (sample SAMEA3696446, study PRJEB22514) | metagenome | biome: water; feature: marine; material: hydrothermal vent | place: Pacific Ocean | collected 2014-08-12 | depth 1521 m | reverse complement strand
AAAAGATTCTCAACATGGTGAGGGACTTGGACTTTATATGTGCAAAATAATTATAGAAATGCACTTAAACGGAACAATAGAAGTATTAAATCAAGACAATTGTACAATATTTAAAATCTCACTAAATATATAGGGGTAAAAAATGGGGAAATTAATCAGTTTCATTAGGGTAAATCAAAACAATGATGAATATACAATAGAGCAAATCAATGGTATTAAACAATACCTAATCGAACACAATCTAAATCTTGATGATAGTGTAAAAGCAGAGGTAAACCTACCTGATGAAGAGGAAAATATTGTGCTTACTCTTTTAAAAGATTGTAGTAAAGACTGCACAGTATTAGTTCACGATATCAATGTATTTGGAAGAACAACTGTTGCTATTTTAAAAGTGATCAATCATCTTTTAGACAATAAAGTAAGAATAATTAGTATCAATCAAGGATTAGACTTAGTTGATAAAAATGATCCTATTACAAAAATGGTATTAGGTATGATTGGTATGACTATATCTTTAGAAAAAGATTTAATGAGTCTAAGAACAAAAGAGGCTTTAAGTGCCAAAAAACTAAATGGTGTTCATCTTGGTAAACCAAAAGGAACTATCCAAAAATCAAAATTTGATCAACAAAGAGATAAGATTGAAGAGTTATTAAAACTTGGTCTATCTGTTAGAAAAATAGCTAAAATCTTAGGATACAACAACCATATAGGATTAAACAACTATGTGAAAAAACGAAATATTAGAGAAAAAATCGAAGCTGAACAAAAAATAGCATAAACCCCATAATTATAACAAGGATTTACCTTGTTATAATATATTTATATAACACTATCTTACTACATCATCCCTACAAATAATCTTCCTAAAAAGTTTTCTAAAAATATCAATCCAAACAGTATAATCATAGGTGCTATATCCATACCACCAAATGTAGTAGGAATATATCGTCTAACAAAAGCATAAGCTGGTTCTGTCACTCTATACAAAATCTGAATAATAGGGTTGTAAGGGTCTGGTTGCACCCAACTTAAAAGTGCAGATATTATTATAATCCACTTATATAAACTAATAACTGATAAAATAACTACTACAAATGAACTAATCAATGCATCTATCATATAATCTCTCCTAAATAATTTTTTATCAACGGATATATCTTACTTATATCTATATCATCTTGCGATCCTGTAAATGCAAATCTAAGTAGTGTTGATAATTGTTTCTCATCTAAATTTGTTTCTTTACTAAGATATTTTTTAAAATCTTCAAAATCATCTATAAAAGGTGCAGTTTTTAAACACTCTTTTAATCTACTAAACTCATCTTCAAAACCTTCTAAAGTATCTTTTTTACTAAAAACTAGATCTAGTTTTGATTTGATCTGTTTAATTGTCGAGCATTGTTTTAGATATATTTTTGCTAAAGCTCCTATATCCTCATCTGCATATCCTAAGATTTTAGATAATCTTAACAGATCTATATCTTGTATATATTGTTGGTTTATGTGATTTAATCTTTCTATATCAAATTTTACTGCGCTTGTTGATATTTTTGAAATATCAAACCATTTTATAGCTTCTTCGATACTAAATATCTCTTGTGGTGCATCATAGCCTAATAAAACTATATAATTAGCTATTGCAACAGGCAAATATCCTTGATCTATAAGTGTTCTGATACTAATAGTATCCTCTTTATCAAAATCGATATCAACAATATGAGCATAATCAATACTTTTATCATATCCCAAAGATTCTCTTATATATATCTGTTTAGCTGTATCTTTTAGATACTTTTGATCTCTTATTACAGTAGATATATCGCAAATCATATCATCAATGGCACAAGCAAAATTATATGTAGCTGTTTTATTTTGTTGTAAAATCACAAAACTATCTACATCTAAAGGGTTAAATTCTAGTTTACCTTGTATCAAATCTGTAAATTTTATATTATGTGTAGGTTTTTTTATTCTAACACTAAAAGGAGCATCTACATTTAAAACAGTATCATCACTTAATTTATCACAACCACCAACATAACTATATGGTTGATTTAGCTCTTTAGCTTTTTGTTTATCTTTTTGTATAGCTTCTTCACTACAAAAACAATTAAAAGCCATTTTTTGAGTAAGAAGTTGCATAGCAAACTTTTGATGATATTTAAGATTTTCACTTTGATACATTATTTGTGAATAATCTATTGAAAAAAGATTTAATATCTCCAAAATCTCTTTTGATTGAGATTTTATATCTTTTGGGCTGTCTATATCCTCTATTCTTATTATTAAACCTTCATTTTTTTGTTTTGATAATATATAATTAAACAATGCAACTCTTAAATCAGATATACTCATATCCGATTTAGAACTTAATGCTACTCTTAACAATCTCTCTCCTTTAAAATAGATCTATAGTGTCAATATCCTCTTCACTATAAACCAAATATTTTCCTCTACCTAAATTTTTTGCTTCATAAAGGCAACTATCTGCATTTTTTAGCACCATATTAATATCTTCATTATCTTTTGGATAGTGTGATATTCCCACACATATCGTTTTTTTCAAATAATGATCTTTTTGTTTATCTATAACTATTTTTACTTGTGAAAACTGCTCTATAATATCTTTGGCAATTTTTTCACTTAACATTATAGAACTAGGATCAGTCAAAGCAACTACAAACTCATCCCCTTCTAATCTAGCAATAATATCATGCTCACTAATATTATTATGGATAACTTTAGCTAACTCTACTAAAACCATATCCCCTATACTATAATCAAACTCATCTATTATAGCTTTGAATCTATCAATTCCTATCATCAAAAAGGTTACATTTTCAACTTCATGATGTGCTAGTTGTTGTTTTTTATTAATATAATCTATTAAAAACTTTTTATTATGCACATTTGTTACTATATCTACAGATGTATATTCTAAATATTGTTTTTTCATAATCCCTGTTTGTAAAATAGGAGATAACTGAAATAATGCCATTTGAATATAATCATAATACTTAGATATATACTCAAAATCATTTTGATTATTAGCACAAAAAGATACTACTGCATTAAGTTGAGTATGAGTATTAATAATCACAAAAAAAGCATACGGATCATCCAAAGCATACTCTGAACCTTTTTTAAGCATAGGTGTCTGAATATTTTCTTGAATATTAAAAAGATAAAAATTCACTTTATTAATATTATACTTTTGCTCAAGCCATCTATAGATTACCTCAAACATCTCTTGTATTGTCTCAGACATTTGCAAATCTTCATATATCGTATAGATATTTTCTAACGATTTGAATTTTTCTTGATCACTACAAGCTTCTTGAATAAGATTTAATATTTCACTTTTCATGCTTACATTTTATCTATTTTTAGTTTAAAATTTGATATACTATCTATATGAATTATAAACTTTTAACATCAGATTGGATTTTAACTTGTGATGATGATTTTACGATTATCAAAAATGGTGCTATAGTATTTGAAAATACTAATAACAACAACTCTTACAACCAAATAATAGATATAGGTTCAAAAGATGATATAGTATCTAAATACCCAAATATAGATATAGAATATTGTGGAGCTAACTCTGTTTTAATGCCAGGACTTATCAATGCCCATACACATCTTGAGTTTAGTGCAAATACCACAACACTAAAATATGGCAACTTTCTAAGATGGCTTAACTCTGTAATATCAAATAGAGAAGAACTTATAGAAAAAGCTACTACAGAACTTATAGATACTCAACTAAAAAAGATGCTACAAAGCGGAACTACAACTATTGCAGCTATAAGCTCATATTCACTAGATATCAATAGTGCTATAAATAGTGATATAAATGTGGTTTATTTTATAGAAGCAATAGGTAGTAAAGCTGATATGATAGATGCTTTATTTGCCGATTTTAAAGCAAAACTAAATACCGCTTTAGAAAATCGTTCAAACAATTTCATACCAGCAATCGCTATTCATAGCCCCTACTCTGTCCATCCTATTTTAATCAAAGAGGTTTTACAAATTGCCAAAGAGAAAAATCTAAGTGTAAGTAGCCATTTTCAAGAAAGCGATCAAGAAAATAGATGGTTAAATTATAGTGATGGAGAGTTTAGTGATTTTTTTAATAATTTTCTTAACCAATCAAAATCACTAACAACTCCAAAAGGGTTTTTAGAGCAATTTAAAAATATTGATAATCTTAGTTTTACACATTGTGCTGTTGCAAATAAAGATGAACTAAACTATATCAAAAAACTAAATGGTTCAGTTATCCATTGCCCTAAATCAAATAGATTACTTACAAACAACACTCTTGATTTAGAACATTTAGAAAATATTAACTTAGCTTTAGGAACTGATGGACTAAGTTCTAATAACTCTTTAAATCTATTTGATGAGCTTAGAACTGCTTTATTTTTACATACAAATATAGATCTTAATAAACTATGTAAAAAACTACTTCTTAGTGCTACAAATGGTGGTGCTAAAGCTTTAGGTCTAAATAAAGGGATCTTAGCAAAACAAAAAGATGCTGATATTATATCTTTTTGTTTGCCTAATAGCTGTGAAGAGATAGAAGATTTAGCAACAATGATTATTCTACACACAAATCATATAGATAAACTATATATACAAGGAAAACAAATTGAACTTTTTTAAAATACTATTTTCACCAATTACTGCACCTATTAGGTTTATTCAAGAGAATTTTAAAACATTTATCTTTTTGGGACTTATCTATATTGTAGTATCCAATCAACAAGTAGATGATCTGCACAAAGCAAACCTTCAAGTTATAGATCTTACAGGTCCAATCATTAGTGCCAATAAGATTTTAGAACAAATAGATCAAGCAAAAACAAATAAACATATAAAAGGTGTATTGTTTAATGTAAACTCTCCAGGTGGAGCAGTTGCTCCATCAGTTGAGATAGCTTATGCTATAAAAGAGTTAAATAAACTAAAACCTGTAATTGCTTATGCAAGTGGAATTATGGCAAGTGGAAGTTATTACTCTTCAATCTATGCTTCAAAAATAATAGCAAATCCTAGTAGTATGATAGGTAGTATTGGAGTGATTATGGAAACTATTAACGGTGCTGAACTATTATCCAAAATTGGGATCAAAACTCAAGTAGTAAAAATGGGAAAATACAAAGAGATTGGCACACCTACTAGAGAGTGGACAAAAGATGAAAGAGCAGAATTACAAAAAGTCATAAGCGATACTTACAATATGTTTGTATCAGATGTTCAAAAAGCAAGATCTATTCAAAAGCTTGATAGATCGGACTTTGCAGATGCTCATATCTTTACAGCAAAAGAAGCAAAAAAAGTAAAACTTATAGATGAAGTAGCAACTCTAACAACTGCAAAACAAGAACTAATAAAGTTAGCTAAAGTTAAAGATCCAAAATGGTTAAAACCAAATAAAGTTGATCAATTTATGGAAAAATTAATAGATGGATCATTAAACCATCTATTTGTTAGATTAAATGGATTAAATGCCTACTAATAGCCCTTTAGAAGCTAAACTCAAACAGCTTCCAACCCAAGCTGGTATATACCAATATTTTGATAAAGATGGAAAACTACTTTATATTGGTAAGGCCAAAATATTAAAAAATAGAGTCAAAAGCTATTTTAAATTTACCCCAACTTTATCTGCTTCCAATAAGCTATCTATGCGAATATATAAGATGATAAGCGAGGTTTATGATATAAATTGGATAGTAGTAGATAATGAAAATGATGCTTTAATACTAGAAAACTCTTTAATCAAGCAACTTAAACCTAAATATAATATACTCTTAAGAGACGATAAGACTTATCCATATATTTGTGTAGATTACAATGAAAAATTTCCAAGATTAACCATCACTAGAAAGGTGTTAAAAAATAGTAAAATCAAATATTTTGGACCATTTAGCACAGGTGCAAAAGATATGCTAGATACCATATATGAGATATTACCACTTGTGCAAAAAAAATCTTGCGTAGATGGTGGCAAAGCTTGTTTATTTTATCAAATCAAAAAATGTTTGGCACCTTGTGAAGCAAAAGTAACACAAGAGCAATACCAAAAGATACTGCAAAAAGCTATATATTATATACATAATAAATCTGCTCTAATTAACCTACTATATCAAAAAATAGAACAATATAGTGAGCAATTCCGTTTTGAAGAGGCTTTAGTTTTAAGAGATAGAATTAAATCTATACAAAAATCACAGATTAAATCAACCCTAGATATAGCAAAAGATGAGGATTATGATCTTTTTGTAGCAAAACAAGATAATACAAAAGTTGTGGTTTTAAAGATGTTTATAAGAGAGGGAAAACTTATATCTACAGACCATCATTTTCTAAATATCACAGAAGATACTAATAACCTAGATGAATTATATAAAAGTTTGATACTTAACTATTATTCTAAAAATCTTCCTTTTGTGCCAAAAAATATATTAGTAAGCGATATATCACAAGATGATAAAACTGATCTTGAACAATTTATCTCATCAAAATATGAGAAAAAAGTCACTATTTCAATACCAAAAATTGGAACTAAAAAACAACTTTTAAATATAGCATTTCAAAACTGTGTAGAACTCTTAAAGGTCAATAAAAGCACTACACAATCGGTGCATTTGGAGTTAAAAGAACTATTTAATTTATACAAAACACCTAATAGATATGAATGTTTTGATAATTCACATATGATGGGTCAAGCTACCGTAGGAGCAATGGTTGTTTATGATCAAGATAGTTTTGTCAAAGATAGTTATAGACTATACAAATTGGAAGCTTTAGATGAATATGCCCAAATGAAAGAGACTCTAACAAGAAGAGTGCTACATTTTAAAGATAATCCACCTCCTGATCTGTGGGTAATAGATGGTGGTGCTACACTTTTAAAATTAGCAAATGATATAGCAAAAAGTGTTGGTGTCAATTTAGATATGGTTGCAATATCAAAAGAGAAAGTTGATGCAAAAGCATATAGAGCAAAAGGAAGTGCTAGAGATATTATCTATACCCTAGAAGATAAAATTATACTAAAGCCAAGTGATAAAAGATTGCAATTTTTACAAAAGTTAAGAGATGAAGCACATAGAGTTGCTATAAATTTTCATAAAAAAACAAAACGAAAAGAGGATAAACAAATCTCACTTTTAGAAATAAATGGTATAGGCAAAGCCAAAGTTACAAAAATGTTAAATTATTTTGGAACATTTGAAAATATCAAACTAGCTAATATAGATAGTTTATCTCAAATTTTAAATCAAAATGATGCAAAAAATGTATATAATTATTTCCAATCTCATAAAACAAAATAGAAAATTTATAATTTTTTTGTAGATATATTTTAGTAGTTTGTCACACTCTTTTCACATAAATTTTTTATTTTTTTACAAAGCCCGTATAATAGAACTCAGAAGCTATTTTTCAAAAAAATTCAGAAAAAAATAATAAAAAAACAGTTGAATTAGAAAAAGTAATAAGCCCGTATTTATGGGCTTTTTCAAGCTTTTATAAGGAATTAATAGTCTAAAAAATATTTTTTATTTTTTGAACTTTCTTTAAGCAAAATCTAATAAAAAAAACAGTAACAATAACTAAAATTTTAAATCTATCTTTTTAGATGTGAAAAACTTTAATTAACCGTTGATTAACCTTTAGCTACTACAATTTCACAATAAAAATATATAAAGGGTTGTATATGAACACAAAAATAAATGAGATAAAAAAAGAGATACAAAAAGTTATAGTTGGACATAGTGAATTAGTAGATTCACTTTTGATTGGACTTTTAACAAATGGACATATTTTAGTAGAGGGTGTTCCTGGTTTGGCAAAAACAACTGCTATTAATGCAATAGCTAAATCTTTAGGTTTAGATTTTAAAAGGATACAATTTACCCCTGACCTACTACCTAGTGATGTAACAGGAACAGAGGTTTATAGTCCAAAAACTGGTGAGTTTTCTATAAAAAAGGGTCCTGTATTTACAAATCTTCTTTTAGCAGATGAGATCAACAGAGCTCCAGCTAAAGTTCAAGCTGCACTTCTTGAAGTTATGCAAGAGAGACAAATAACATTAGCAGATGAAACTTTTAAAGCACCAGATCCATTTTTGGTAATGGCAACTCAAAATCCAGTAGAATCTGAAGGTGCCTATAGACTTCCTGAAGCTCAACTAGATAGGTTTATGATGAAAGTTAATGTTGGATATAACACACTTGAAGAGGAGATGCAAATAGTTGATCGTGTGGCTATTAGTGGATTTGAAGAGATTAAACAAGTAGCTACTATAGATGATATAACTAATATCAAAAATAATCTTCAAAAAATACATGTAGATCAAGCGATCAAAAAATATATGACACAAATAATATTTGCTTCAAGATACCCTATGGAGTATGGAGTGCAAAGTATAGCTGATTATATTGAATTTGGAGCTAGTCCAAGAGCTAGTATCGATCTTTATAAAGCAAGTGTAGCAAATGCTATGTTAAGAGGTAATGATTATGTTACCCCTTTAGATATTAGTTATGTAGTAAGTTCTATTTTAAGACATAGAATTATACTAAACTATAAAGCACAAGCAAACAATATCACAACTGATTATATTGTAAAAGAGATTATGTTAAATATTAAAAATCCGTAAGGCTACGAGATGAATTACAAAGCAAAAGAGATTTTACTAAAAGCAAAAAAAGATGTTTTTAGTGGAAATTTAGGTGAAAATATAACCACTTTCAAAGGTGATGGATTAGATTTTCGTGAAATAAGAGAATATGAAGCTGGTGATGATGTTAGAAAAATTAACTGGAAAGCAACAGCTAAAAGTGATAATCTAAAAGTTAATATATTTAATGATGAAAGAGAATTAAATATTGTTCTTATCTTTTTAGTAAGTGGTAGTATCAATTTTGGAACAATAAAACTCAAACAAGATATAGTATCAGAGATATTAGCATTGCTATCATATTCAAGTCTAAAAAACAACAATAGACTTCAAACCCTATTTTTTAGCGATAAAAATGAAAAATTCTGGACACCTACAAAAAATCAATCTATTGTGTATGATATTGTGCAAAACTCATTAGATTTTAATTGTCTAAAAAAAGATATCGATTATGATAAACTATGTGATTTTATTAATACTATTATCAAAGAGAAATCATTGATTTTTTTAGTTGGTGATTTTTATAATCAAGTAGATTTAAGTAAAATAGCCTACAAAAATGAGATATATGCACTAATAGTAAGAGATAGATTTGAAGAGTATCCAATTATAAATAGTGAGTGTGAATTTATAGACCCAAGTAGTTTTGAAAGTAGTGATTTTAATCTAAGTAAAGATATAGCAAATGAATATAAAAAACTTATAGAACAAAATGATGAAAAACTAAAAGAGCATTTTTTACAGCACCAAATATCGTATGGCAAAATATATACCGATGATGATATATATCTAAGACTGGTGCAAATTTTAAAAGGTTGATCAATATGAATAAATTAGATAAATTAAAAGATATTAAAGATATAGTTGAAGTAACAGATTATAGTTTATATCAACTTATAGCTATAGTTATAACTTTTTTATTAATTTTAATAGTTGTAGCTTATTTATATAAAAATCGTATTACAAAAACAAAACAACCATCAAAAAAACAATTAGCTTTAAAAAGATTAAAAGGGTTAGATTTTACCAATACAAAAGATGTAGTATATAGTTTTAGCCTAGATGGTTATATCTTTGTAAATGAGTCAAATCAAGAGAAATTTAATCAAATAGAAAAAGAACTAGAACAATATAAATATAAAAAAGATATACAACCACTAGAACAAAATATTATAACACAAATAAAAGAGTTTATAAAATTGTTTACAGCATCTGTATCTAGAAAATTTAGAGATGCAAAAATCCATCAATTAGACGGTGACAAGTGGTATATCAAAGAAAAAATTGATATAAATTCAAAATCAGATTTTTTAATAGAAATTATTGGCATCCTTAATAACAACTATACAGTCTCATCCAAAAACAATCCAAGAATAAATTAAGAAAT
>OFDE01000099.1_pt1 | contig 10790 bp, 9 predicted proteins | sample 1520281 | NCBI WGS metagenome assembly OFDE01 (sample SAMEA3696446, study PRJEB22514) | metagenome | biome: water; feature: marine; material: hydrothermal vent | place: Pacific Ocean | collected 2014-08-12 | depth 1521 m | reverse complement strand
TAAGTGAATTGTGGAAAATATATCTTCCAGCTATGATAGCTGGTATTTTAGCTATTGTATTGGTTGTATTATTTATCTATACGATATTTAAAAGTGATACAGCAATACATAATGGTAGCTATTTAATAGGTATTGGATTTTTATTTATACTGATGTTTGTAGCTTTCTTTTTACAAAAATATAAATCAAAACTCAAAACAAATTCAGCTTTTAGTAAAGAATTAGCAAGTGCTACATCACAAACAAAAGAGAATTTAAGAGATGCTTATGTATCTAAAATAGAATCTGTAAAAACAGATACAACATTTGATGATGTAGCAGGGATAGATGATATTAAAGGTGAATTAGAGGAGATTGTAGATTTTTTAAATAACCCTAAAAAATATAAAAAATATGATGTTAGTTTGCCAAAAGGTGTGCTTTTAGTAGGACCTCCAGGGGTTGGTAAAACACTTATTGCAAAAGCTGTTGCTGGTGAAGCAAAAGTTCCATTTTTTTATCAAAGTGGTGCTAGTTTTGTTCAGATATATGTGGGTATGGGAGCAAAAAGGGTAAAAGAGTTATTTAATGAAGCTAAAAAAAATGCACCAGCTATTATATTTATAGATGAGATAGATGCAGTAGGTAAAAGTAGAGGTAGCAGCAATGATGAAAGGGAAGCAACACTAAATGAATTATTAACTCAAATGGATGGATTTGATGGTAAAAGTGGAGTAATAGTAATAGCTGCTACAAATAAGATAGAGGTTTTAGATGAAGCACTTTTAAGGGCAGGGCGATTTGATAGAAGAGTATTTTTAACTTTACCATCAAAAGAGGATAGAAAAAAGATATTAAACTTATATCTAAAACACAAAAAATATGAGATTGATATAGATAAATTAGCTTATGATACAAGTGGATTTAGTAGTGCTGGATTAGCTACACTAGTAAATGAATCACTTTTAAATATGATTAAAAACAATAGATCATCTATCACACAAGAAGATATCGATATAGCTAAAAAGAAAGTTGAGTTTGGAAAAAAACAACACAAAATCTTAACACCAGAACAAAAAGATATCTTAGTAACATATCAAGCTACAAAAGCTTTTATTAGTGGTAAAAAAGTAGCATTGTTTGATGAAGGTTTATCTGTGGATGATATTATTTATCCATCTAAAACTCAACTTGAAAATATGATAAAAGCAAATCTAGCAGGAATAGTAGGTTTAGAGGTGATCAAAAATGAGCCTTATGTGGTATTTTATAGTGAGCTATCTAAAGCAAAAGAGTTAGCAAAAGATATGGTTGAAAAATATGATATGGCAGTATCTGTTGAGAATGTGATCCAAAGCCTAAAAGCACAACTTAGACAAACTATATCAGAATCTGTAAATCAAGAGAAAATCAACCAATTAAAAGAGCAGTTAATAGAAGATGAGGTTGTAAATAGTTGATATATTTTAGTGGATTTTCACTCAAAGATGAGCAGGAGTTGTTTAAAGATTATATCATAAAGGGTGATTTTACAGTTTGTGGTTTTAGTTATGGTTCGCAAAAAGCACTAGAATATGTTTTAAATACTACAAAAAGAGTAGATCTATTGCAACTTTTTTCACCAGCATATTTCAATGATAAAAGTGATAAATATAAAAAGTTCCAGCTAAAAGCATTTCATAAAGATAAAATATCTTACGGTAATAGTTTTTTTTCTAATAGTGGATTTACACAAAACCAAAAACAATATTTTTCATTAGGCATAAAAGAGGAACTAGAAGAACTTTTGTATTATAAATGGGATGAAAAAAAACTACAATTTATAGTATCAAAAGGTATAGATATTGAGGTTTATTTAGGTTTGGATGATAAAATTATCAATCCTAAAAAAACAGCTGATTTTTTTCGTAAATATTGTGAAGTTTATGCTATCAAGAATCTACAACATAACCTTTGTAACTTTTAAATCTTTTCTTTTTAATATATTGAATTATAGCGGTTATAGCTATTTTTTGAATTTAGTATGGATTAATTATAGTCTTATAAGAAAGATATGATTTCAGAAATGTTACAATATTTGTAAGAATAAAGATAAGATAGAAGATATTAAAATTACAGGAAAAGTTTTATGAAACTAAAAAAGATACCTTATGGATTAAGTGATTATAAACTAATAAAAAGCGAGAACTACTATTTTGTAGATAAAACTAAATATATAGAGATACTAGAAAATTCAAATGAAAGATATGTAATGTTTCTTCGCCCTAGAAGATTTGGAAAATCTTTATTTCTTGCAATACTTGAGGGGTATTATGATACTTATTATAAAAAAGATTTTGAAGTTATGTTTGGGGATACTTACATAGGTCAGAACCTAACTTTAAAAGCTTCATCTTATCTTGTTATGAGATTTGATTTTAGTGGGATAGATATCAATGATGTTGAAAATGACTTTAAATATTACTTAAACATTATATTAACATCTTTTATAGAAAAATATAATTTAGATATACAAATCAATAGCAATAATCCTATCTCTTTATTTAAAGATATATTTAAATACTTAGACCAACATCAACTTGAACTATATCTACTAATAGATGAATATGACAACTTCGCAAACAAACTATTATTACAAAACAAAGATAACTACTATAAAGTAGTAGCAGATAAAACTGCTATGTTTAAGCAATTTTTCACAACTTTAAAAACTGCAACAAGTGGAAATGATTCACCACTTAAACGAATGTTTATAACAGGTGTTACTCCTATGACTATGTTCGATGTTACAAGTGGATTTAATATAGGGGCTAATATATCTATAAAAAAAGAGTTTAATAGTATGGTTGGATTAACTCAGGATGAAGTAGATACTATGCTAGAGTATTATGATATAGATATAGATAAAAATATATTAAAAGAGTGGTATAATAACTATATCTTTAATGAAGATAGCACAGCTATATATAATAGTGATATGATTTTATATTTTATTAGCAATTATCTCTCAGAGGGAAAAATCCCAAGAGAGATGATAGATATAAATGTCCGAAGTGATTACTCTAAACTTCGCCATATCATCTATACAAATGGCAAACTAAATGGTAACTTTGATATATTAAGAGACCTTATAGCTGGTGAGTCTATAAGTTTAGATAATTTGGTGCAAGATTTTAGTGCATTAAATCTTGAAGAGGAAAATAACTTTAAATCTTTGATGTTTTATATGGGATTAATAACTATAATAAATAGAGAATTTGAACTAAACTTTAAAATACCAAATGAAACAGTAAAAAGAATAGATATGGACTTTTTACAAGATAGTTTAAAACTTGAAGATATATTCAAAATAAGAATAAGCCATGTAGAGGATAAATTTAAACTATTTGCACTAAATGGAACTTTAGAAGTATTTGAATTCTTAGCTTCTCAAATAGATAAAAATAGTGGTATAAGAGATTATATCTACAAAGAACAGCATATAAAAGCTATGTATCTAGCATATCTATCTATGACATCGTATTTTATAGTAAAAAGTGAAAAAGAGTTCAAAAAAGGTTTTGCAGATATATTTATAAAACCATTTAATAACCCTTATGTAAAATATTTTGCACTTATAGAGTTTAAATATATAAAAAGAGATGAAAAAGTAACCAAACAAAAAATAGATATACTAACAAAAGAAGCAAAAGTGCAACTAGAAGTTTATTCTAAAGATAAGTTAGTTACACAGTATCTTAATCAGGGTGTTAAACTAAAAAAAATAATTATGGTATTTCATGGGTGGGAACTTGTAAAAATTGAGGAATAAGTATCAAAATTATTATATAATGTCCCCAGATAAAATAACCAATTTCAAGAATATTTATATTCTTAAATAGTAGATATATTAGAGCAAATAATATTTTCCATTTGTTCTAGTGGATATTTTAAAGTATTACAAAATTGTCCTTTATTAAATGTTCGTTGATGTTTTGCAAGTCGTACTGTATTGATGATAATTTTTTCTTTTAGTTGCTCTTTTGATAATTTACCATCAAGATAATCAAGTGTCTCTTTGATCCCAATAGATTGCATACTATTTGGTTCTCTAGTATATTTCTTTTCTAAATATATAACTTCATCTATAAGTCCAAGATCTAGCATATTTTGAGTTCGTAAAGCTATGTTATCTCTTAAAACTGCTGGATCTGTTTCTATCTCATAAATATCAATATTATCAATAATAGGTTTGGGTTTATTTTGTTCAAAATATACAGAAGCAACACTATTGGTTTGTTTATAAATAGATAAAGCTTTTTCTATTCTATATCTATCATTTAAAGCTATTTTTTCCATATATGCTTTATCTTTTTCATATAAAAATTTATATGCTTTATCTATATTTGTTAATTGGTGTTTTACCCATTGTTTTGTTGATTTGCTAATTTTGGGAATATTGCTAATACCTTGAAGCAAAGTTTTTAGATAAAATCCACTTCCACCTACAATAATAAGATTTTTGTTATGTTTTTGTGCATATAGTTTAGCTTGTTTGTAGATTTTGATATATTCTATAACATCAAATGATTGATTTGGATAGATTATATCTATACCAAAATGTTTGATATTATCTCGCTCATTTAGTGTTGGTTTTGCAGATGTTATATCTATATGTTTATAAATAGCCAAACTATCAAGTGATAAAATTATAGCATTTAATTTATGTGCTAAACTGATACTAAGTGCAGTTTTACCAGATGCTGTTGGAGCTATGATTGCTATTTCTTTATACATATTATCACCTTATAAAATCATAGGAAAATCAAGAGTTAGTTTATCATCTTTGATATAGATATTTGCATATATCTTTCTTGCTCTTTTTAATATCTCTGTTGTAAGTGGTTGAATATTATTTGCTATAAACTCAATAGCTATAATTTGGTGCTTTTTTTGCTCTATTATCTCATATTCACCAATTTTGATGAACACTTTGATATTTAATTTTTTGTTTTTAGTAAGTAGTAAAAATATATCATTAAGAGAGATTAAAAAGTCATTGACATATAATTTTATCTCTGGTATAGATATATCATAATCCTCACTTAGTTTGATATCATATTGTAAAAGATTTGTAGTTTTTGCAAGTTCTATTAAACTAAAAATATTTACATATTCAAGTTGTTTATCATCATATACTATTTGCTCTTCGTTGCATACTTCTTTATAAAGTTTTAAAGCGATATATTCATCATCTAAATAGCTTACTAAAATAGCATAAAATTTAAGCTTGTCATAACTTAATGGTATAAACTTTTTTTGAGTTCCATAAGATTTTGAAGCATTAGCTATTGCTAGGTCAAATAACTCTTTTGGTAAAACATAGCTAAATAAAAATTCAGCTTCTTTATTAAAATCTTTCAATCCACCGTTTGTATCAAATACCATAAATGGATTAAGATCATTTTCTAAAATCTGCTTGTGTAAGTTGTTTATTTGATCCAATCTATTCTCCAAAATATCTATTTAGTTTTTTGCGAAGTGTAATTCGGTTGATGTTTAGATTATTTGCTATTTGTAGTTGTGATTTAAAAACTGTCGTAGCTGCTTCTAAAAGTGGTTTTTCACATATTTGTAGAAGTTTTTTATAATCTTTTTCATTTTCAAACTCTTTGATATAAAAATCTCTAAGTATAGTTGCCATCTCATCTTTGTCAAGAGATTGTAATAAAATATTTTTATAAATAGATTGTTTTAAAGTTTTGCCGTTGCAACTTAGATCATAATCTATATTTTTTATATCTATATTATCTTGTATATTATAAATATTTTTTGCTTCATCTATATAGTTTAAAATCAGTTGATCAAGATCCTCTGGCCGCTGTTTTAGTGGTGGGATATTGATTTTAACTGCAAACTTATTTATATATGATTCTTCAGTTTCATATCCTGTTGCTACAATTTTAATATGCTCTAGTTTATTTAAAAACTCCTGTTTATTTAATACTTGATTGAAATTATATAATATTAAAGTGCTATACTCTCCAAGAGATATTTGCCCTTTGGTAATTAACATCTCTAGTTTTGGTGCATCAAATTCAGTTGCATTAGGAAATATTTGTTTTGCTAAAATCCTTTTACCTACACCTATATCTCCAGATATAAAAATATTTACAGGCAAGTTTGCAGACATCTGTGCAATTTGCAGTAGTTTTTTAGAGATTTTAGATTTGGTTATAAAGTTTTTCACCGTAAGAATCCACCTATAAATAATATTGGCTATTATACATAAATTTTACTGTTTCTTATTTTAATTTGATATAATTTGTTTATGACAAACCTAAATATAAAAATAGAGAACTTAATTAGCACAAAAGCATCAGATTTTGAAATATCAAAAGTTATAAAAGATGAGATAAAACAATATCTAATCTCATTAGATGATATATTTATCCAAACTCAAGGTAAAGATTTTTTGTTCAACATACAAAAAAAATAGATGAGTTTATAAAAGTGATATATAAATATTTACTAAGAAAATATTTTGGTTATTATTTACCTATGAGCAATTCAATACCTATTACACTTGTTGCTCTTGGAAGTTTTGGTAGAGAGCAATTATGTGTATATAGTGATGTAGATATTATGATATTATATGAAGATATTTTGGGATATAATATCCAACCACTTATAGAGGAGTTTGTCACACTATCTTGGGATAGCGGATTGAAACTTGGATCAAGAGTTCATAAACTTAACGATATTGAAGAGGCTGTCAAAACAGATATTACTATAAAAACTGCTATTTTAGAATCAAGACTTATTTATGGTTCAAAACATCTTTGGTATAGTTTTCAAAATCATTTAGCCAATATAAGAGAGTTTGAGCAAAAAGAGTTTGTTTTAGCAAAATTACAAGAGCATAAAGAGAGATTGTTAAAATATCCACTTACTATGCAACCAAATATCAAAGATGGTTATGGTGGTATGAGAGAATCAAATCTTTTGTTTTGGATTGCAAATATAACTTATGGGGTTAATAATACAAACAATCTTATAGGGGTATTGTTTGATGAAAATGAGTATAAAAAATATAGAAGTTCGCTAGAGTATATTTTTAGAATAAGAAATGCTCTTCATCTAGTAGCTAAGAAAAAACTAGATACTATTAATTTTGATATTTTACCTGAACTTAGTGACAAACTAGGATTTCAAGGGACTAAAAAATTGGTAAAAGAGCGACAACTTATGGCAAAGCTTTTTGAATCTTTACATAATGTGCATAGATTTACATCTGCAATGGTCAAAAAAATATCTCGACAATATACCTATGAATCAAAAAATATATCTTGCTTACCACAATATAGATATCAAAAAAATCTATATATTATCAACAATAAAATATATAGTTCATTTTTTAATAAACCAAAAAGACTAAATCAATTTCTAAAAGAGCTAATACATCTAAGAGATGATATTAAAGAGTTTGACAATTCATATATATATTATGCAAGTAAAACAAAAATACCAAAAACAATCAATGATACTACTAAAAAATTTATATTGATGTTGTTACACAAAAAGAATATTAGTGGATTGTTTAAGCTACTTTATAATGCTGGTTTATTTAGAAAAGTTTTACCATCTTTAAAAAAAATCATCAATCAGCCACAATTTGATGGATACCATATACATCCTGTAGATATACATAGTATCAAAACATTAAAATATGTAGAAAATATTACAGATGAGTTTGTGAGAAAAACTTATGAATCACTTTGTTTAAAAGATCAATCATTAGTAAAAATATCTGCACTATTTCACGATAGTGGGAAAGGAAGAGGTAAAGACCACCATATAGTAAGTATGCAATTATTTAAAAAATTTGGTAAACTAATAAATCTTGATGAGAAATCTATAAATCTTATAGCGAAGATTATTAGATACCATAATATGATGAGTAAAGTAGCTACAACAGAGGATATATATTCTCAAGATGTGATTTTGAAGTTTACTGCATTAATAGGGGATATAAAAAGTTTGAAGATGTTATATATTCTAACTTATGCAGATATCAATGCTGTAGATCAAAAAGTTTATACAAGTAGCACCGCTTCATTGCTAAAAGAGTTGTTTTTACAATCCCTTCCAGCTTTTGAAAATACCGAGTTATTAAAAGTAAGTTCAAGAAGATTGGCAAAACAAAATGCTATTATAAAACTACAAGAGTTCAAAAGTTTATCACGATTGTTACAAAAAAGGATTTTATCTATATCATCAAATGATATATTTCTAAGATATAAAGCACTTGATATTGTCAAAATATCAAAATATGCTTATGAAACAAATGAGTATTATTTTACTATTGAAAATCAAAATTATCTAACTATTAGACTTACAAGAGTAAATCCTTTGAATTTAGGGTTTTTACTATATAAGCTTAGTTTTTTAAATATTACATCTATGGGGATATATAAACTTTTTGATAATAAGAAATTTTTTGAGATTGTATTTGATCAAAAAGTAGATGATAGTGAGATAGGTTTTATAAAAGATATTATAAATAATTCATTTGATATGAATAAAAATATCAAAATCAAAAAACCAAATATCTATCTAAAAGATGTAAGTATTAACTGTAATCACTCTGAATTTTTGGCAGAATTAAAAATAGTAGCAGCTGATCAAAAAGGGCTATTTGCTTTTGTAGCAAAAATTTTAGATGATTATAAAGTAGAGATAAATAGTGCAAAAATACATACAAAAAACAATAAAATCAATGACTTATTACTTATTGATAAAAATGGAAATTTTTGTAAAAATAAAGAGAAGATTTTAGATAAGATTACATAAAAATTAACAATTATTTTACACTTGTTGTGTATAATTTCACTACCTCCTAAAATAATAGTAAATAGTGCAACTTTAATTTTATAATATAATCTTTTTATCCTGTGCTATTTTATCTTGTATCTACTAAGTATTTTTCCTTTTAGCTTTCATTTTTTGTGATGCTAATTTTCTCATATCAGCAGTTGTATCTAGTTCATCCATAATCTCAAGACCAAGTAGTGTTTCAATACAATCTTCAAGTGTAACAATACCTTCAGTTTGATCATATCCATCAGTTACTATTAACATATGTCCTTTTACTTTTGTGAAGCTACTTAAAGCTTTTGAGACTGGTATATTTTCATTGATACTTGATACATCTATCATGATATTTTCAATCGTAAGATTTGCATTTTTTATAGCTTGTTTAAAAAGTTTTTTAGTTAAAACCATACCCACAATATTATCTATATTTGTATCATATACAGGAAGTCTTGAAAATTTATAAGTTCGTTCATCCTCTAGTAAGTCTTTTATTATAGTGTCTTTTTGCACAGCAAATACTACACTTCGTGGAGTTAAAATATCTTTTATTTTGATCTCTTTTAGTGATAATGTGTTTTCAATAATATCTGATTCCATATCATTGATCACACCATCTTCTTCACTTAAAAGTGTAGTTTGTAATAACTCTTCTCTTGAAACTGTATCGTTATCTTTACTTTTGTTGATTTTATTGGTAACAAAAAGGGTAAATATAATGATAGGATAAGTGATCAAAATAAATATCTCTATAATCCTAGCAGCATAAGGAGCTAGTTGTTTCCAATAAATTGCTCCTATAGTTTTAGGGATAATCTCTGCAAAAAATAATATCATAAATGTAAGAATAATAGATATTATTAAAACAAGATTGCTATTATTTCCAAAAATCTCTTGTGCTTGAACTCCAATAGCAGTTGCTCCTAAAGTATTAGCAAAAGTATTTAAAATCAATATTGATGATATAGATTTATCTATGTTGTTTTTTAATTTCTTAAGTAATTTACCAGTTGTTGGATTGTTTTCTTCCAAAACGGCAATATATGATATATTTGTAGATAATAGTATAGATTCTAAAATAGAACACAAGAACGAAATACCAATCACTAATACAAATAATAATACTAAAATTTCCATATTAGTAACCTCTTTAACTCAACAATAATCTGGGAATGTTCGTCCAACTTCTAACTCCTACAATAAATTTGAAAAGTATTATATCATATTAATATTAAAAAACATTTCCAAATGAACTAATAACTTTTCCATATATTGTTAAATCATCTTTATTGATAACTTGATTTACAAAAATTTCATTATCAGATATAATATCAAAATTACCATCTAATCGTTTTTGAACTCGTTTGACTAACAATCCATTTTCTTGTGTATATATAGCATAGATACCATCTTTTGAATAAAATTTATTTTTTGTATTTACAAAAATAATATCATTGTCATTGAGAGTTGGTTCCATACTTTCACCCGTAACATTGATAGCTTCTATATATTTGACCTCATTTTTCCCACCTAAAAAATTTATAAAATAATCAGGTATATTTAATTTTTCAAAATTTTCATCATTTATATCAGAACCACCACCAGCACTCATAGCAATACCTGGATAATATCTGATCCAATATCTATCTGTTGAATCTATAAGACTACTTGGGTCTTGTCCATATAAAAGCCAGTTGATTGATATCTTTTTTAATGCACAAAAATCTAAAATATTTGAATATGGTATTTTATTTCTTGTTTTCATTGTTGCAAAATTAGCTTGAGATATCGCTAGAGCATTTGCTATATCTTTGTCAAAAACTTTACCATCTTTTTGCTCACTACTTAAAATATCTTTTAGTTTATCTATGATTTTAGTAATATCCAACATATAAAACCTCTCAAAATTCTATTTATGAAAAATTATAACATAAAAAATATAAAAACATTACAAATTG
>OFDE01000092.1_pt1 | contig 11177 bp, 10 predicted proteins | sample 1520281 | NCBI WGS metagenome assembly OFDE01 (sample SAMEA3696446, study PRJEB22514) | metagenome | biome: water; feature: marine; material: hydrothermal vent | place: Pacific Ocean | collected 2014-08-12 | depth 1521 m | reverse complement strand
ATGATACTTTTTTAGAATTGGATGGTAGATTTTATATTATGGATTTATTTGGGTTAATTAAGTTAAAACTTACTATATGATATAATCTTGCATTTTTAAAACTAGACAATAAAACTTAGGAGTTATTAGGTTGAAAGATAAAATTACAAATGCCCTTTTAGAGATAAAAAGGGGAACATCAGAGATAATTGATATAGAAAATATTGAAAAATTAGTGACAAACTATTATGAAAAAAATGAAAACTATTATGTAAAAGCTGGGTTTGATCCAACTGCACCAGATCTACATCTAGGACATACAGTATTGCTACAAAAATTAGCAATTTTTCAAAAATATGGAGGAATTGTGCAGTTTCTAATAGGAAATTTTACTGCTACTATTGGAGATCCAACTGGAAAAAGTGCTACAAGAAAAGTGCTAAGTGATGAAGATATTATAAAAAATATCCAAAGCTATACTACTCAAGCTTTTAAGATACTTGACCAATCAAGAACTCAAATCGTTTTTAATAAAGACTGGCTTGAAGATTTAGGAGCAAGTGGTATTTTGATGTTAGCTTCAAATCTAACAGTAGCTAGAATGTTAGAAAGAGATGATTTTTCAAAAAGATATAATTCTAATACCCCTATTGCTGTTAGTGAATTTTTATATCCACTATTACAAGGATATGATTCCGTTCATCTTCAATCAGATATTGAAATAGGCGGAACAGATCAAAAATTCAATCTTCTTATGGGAAGACAACTTCAAAAATCTTATGGACTAAATAAACAACAAGCAGTATTGATGATGCCAATACTTGAAGGTCTTGATGGAGTTAATAAGATGAGTAAATCTTTAGGAAACTATATAGGTGTTACTGATGAACCAAATGATATGTTTGGTAAAATTTTATCTATATCTGATGAACTTATGTGGAGATATTATGAGTTGTTGTCTTCAAAAGATTTAACAACTATTCAAGAGCTAAAAAAAGGTGTAGAGGATAAAACTTTACATCCAAAAGCTATAAAAGAGATGTTGGCTATGGAGATTGTTGATAGATTTCATGGTATAGGAGCAGGTGGAGTAGCAAGAGATGAATTTACTAAAATTTTTGCTAAAAAAGATATACCAACTAATTTAAAAGAGTTCACTTTAGAATCAGGGATTAATATTATTCAAGCTTTGGTGCAAACTAATCTTGTCCCTTCAGTATCTCAAGGAAAAAGAGATCTAAAAGGTGGAGCAGTAAAATTGGATCAGAAAAAAATAGATGATGAAAAGCTGATTTTGCAAAAAGGGGAATTCGTTTTACAAAAAGGTAAAAAGAATTTTGTTAAAATCATAGTAAAATAAAGGATGAAAATGAAACCATTAAAAATAGGAAAATATACGATAGAAAAACCAATCATTCAAGGTGGTATGGGTGTAGGAATATCTTGGGATAAACTTGCTGGAACTGTATCTAAAGAGGGTGGTTTAGGTGTGCTTAGTTCAATAGGAACAGGTTACTACAAAAATAAACAATATACACATAAATTGGTTCAAGGAAGACCTTTAGATTCTATCAATTTTTGCTCAAGAGATGCTATGATAGCTATGGTAAAAGATGCTAGAGAGATTTGTGGTGATGCACCATTGGCTGTAAATGTGCTTTATGCTACAAATGATTATGGCAAAGTTGTAAAAGATGCATGTGATGGTGGGGCAGATATGATTATCACTGGTGCTGGACTTCCTACAAATATGCCTGAATTTACCAAAGATTATCCAGATGTTGCACTAATACCAATAGTAAGTAGTGCAAGAGCATTAAAACTTATTTGTAAAAAATGGAAACGATACGATAAACTTCCAGATGCAGTAATAGTTGAAGGTCCATTGAGTGGTGGACATCAAGGTTTTGGTTATGATGATTGTCTAAAAGAGGAGTTCCAACTTGAAAATATAGTTCCACCTGTAATTGAAGAGGCAAAAAAATGGGGTGATATACCAGTAATCGCCGCTGGTGGAATTTGGGATAAAAATGATATTGATAGATTTTTGGATTTGGGTTGTGCTGGTGTTCAGATGGCTACAAGATTTATAGGAACTTATGAATGTGATGCTCACGATAATCTAAAACAAGTCTTAATAGATTGTAAAGAGGAAGATATAGAACTTCTAAAATCACCTGTTGGGTATCCAGCAAGAGGTATTAGAACAAAACTTCTTGATGATATAGATAATGATACTGCACCAAAAATCAAATGTATAAGTAACTGTATATTCCCTTGTAACAGAGGTGAAGAAGCAAAACAAGTAAGACTTTGTGTAGCAGATAGACTAGCAGATGCTTGTGAAGGTAAAATAGATACAGGATTATTTTTTACAGGAACAAATGGTTATAAAATAGATAAACTAATAAGTGTTCATGAACTTATGGACAAATTAGTAAATGGTGAATAGCCTAAAGTGCTTCATAAAATATTCAAGCTTCTAATATTATGTTCGCTAGTTGTAACTTTTAGTTTTGCAACTAGCTATACAACAAAATATCAACAAGCAAAAAAAGAATATGCCAAAGTTATATTCTCAAACAATAAAGCCCAAGAGATAAGAGCTTTAAAAGCCCTAATCTTCTATGGCAACAAACTACATATCAACACAATCAGATATAAAAAAGAACTAAGAAGATTAAAAAAACTTCCATATAAACACACTAAATACACTAAACATACTAAAAAAATAGATAGAATCAAAAAAACAAAATCAAAAAAACCACCTATTAAAATATATAAATCAAAATATTCTATCAAAAATGTTAATGATATAGATCAACAAATAACAATAACTTTTAATAAAAAAATCAACAAATCATATATACACTATTTTACAAAAAGAATAGGCAAAAAACATCAATATATCTTCGATATAAAAGGAAGATTTAAAGATGCTTCCCCTACAAAACTATCTCTAAATGGTGTTGATAAAATTAGGATTACACAATATAGATACAACACTTTAAGGATAAGTTTTACCAATAGAAAAAGATTAAAACTTATCTATATTATAGGTTCTAATAAAATTATTATAAAACTAAAACATAAAATAATGCATATTAAAAAAACTTACCCTATTGCAAAAGCTCAACAAAATACAAAAACTATAAAACAAAAAACAATAGTAATAGATGCAGGTCATGGTGGTAAAGATTCTGGTGCAGTTGGTATCCATAGATATTATGAAAAAAGGGTAACTTTAAATACCGCTATTCATCTATATAAGATATTAAGACAAAGAGGATATAAAGTTTATCTCACACGAGCAAGGGATAAGTTTATCTCTTTAAGAGGTAGAACAAAACTTGCAAATAGAAAAAATGCTGATCTATTTATCTCAATACATGCCAATGCTGTGCCTAGATCAAAAAGATCAAAAGTTCATGGTATTGAGACATATTTTTTATCTCCTGCTAGAAGTAAAAGAGCAAAACGAGTAGCTGCACTAGAAAACAGATCAGATATGGGCAATATGGGTTGGAGTATGCAAAATAGTTTTTTAACCCTATTAAATAGAACAAAAATAGTAGCATCTCAAAAATTAGCAATAGATGTTCAAAAAAATATATTATATAAACTTCGTAAAATTTATGGCACAAGAGCAATATATGATGGTGGGGTAAAAGAAGCACCTTTTTGGGTGCTAGTAGGTGCTCAAATGCCATCTATCTTAATAGAAGTAGGATATATCACACACCCAATAGAGGGAAGAAGAATATATAGCAATAAATATCAACTAAATATGGCAACTGCTATTGCAAATGGGATAGATGCTTATTTTTTAAAAAATTAATGGAGTTATAATGGCAAAAAGATTATATATTGTAAGTAGTGGAGCTGGTGGATTAGATTATATCTCATCAGAAGCATTAAAAGCGATAAATGATAGTGAAGTAATAGTATCTTATAGCAAATATGCAAGAGAATTAGAGCCTATTTTAGGTGATAAAGAGCTTTATACATCAGGTATGACTTATGAGATTGATCGTTGTGCAAAAGCGATAGAATATGCTAAAAATGGTAAAACTACATCTATTATCTCAAATGGTGATGCCAATGTTTATGGTATGGCAACTTTAGTTGTAGAGCTTATTGAAAACCAAAATTTATGGGATGAAATAGAGTTGATTTCACTGCCTGGAGTTACATCTTTTTTAGCAACTGCTTCTAAAGTTGGAGCTCCTGTAAGTCAAGATTTTGCTATTATCTCTTTATCAGATAGACTTACAGATATAAATATTATAGACAAAAGGGTAAAAAATGCTCTTGAAGCTGATTTTATACTAGGAATATATAATCCCAAGTCAAAAAAACGGATCAAACCATATCTTAATTTTATAGAAGCATTAAAAAATCATGATCAAAAGGTTGCAATCATCGCTTCACATGTAGGAAGAGCTAAAGAGAGTATCCATATCACTAATACAACTGAACTCATAAAATATGGATATGATCATCCAAATATTTCTATGTCAACTCTTTTAATCATAGGTAACTCAAATACAAAATTGATCTCACATAATAAAGTTTTAACCCCACGAGGATACCTCAACAAATACGATATAGATGGAAATTTAAAAAAATAATAATTCCTAATAGAGATATAACGATTTTTTGGATATAATCGCCATATTTTATTAGAGATTTGATCTCTAAAAAGGAGTTATACTTGAAACTATGGTTAGATAAGATTGAACAAGCTCAATCTTTAGAAGAATTGGAAACTTTAAGAGTTGAAATATTGGGTAAAAAAGGTATTTTAACTTTAGAGTTTGCAAAGATGAAAACAATTCCAAACGAAGAGAAAAAAGAGTTTGCACAAAAATTAAATAAACAAAAAGCACAAATCAATGATGCTATTGAAAATAAAAAAACAACTCTTTTAGCAAAAGCTTTAGAGGAGCAACTAAAAGCTGAAAAAATAGATGTTACTCAGTTTGTAGCTAGTGATGAAACAGCTGCACTTCACCCTGTGTTAGATACTATGGATAGAATTACTACATATTTTCAAAATATGAATTTTAGTATCGAAGAGGGTCCATTAGTTGAAGATGATTTTCATAATTTTGAGGCATTAAACTTACCAAAATACCATCCAGCAAGAGATATGCAAGATACATTTTATTGTAAAGATGGTGCAGTATTAAGAACTCACACTTCACCTGTTCAAATAAGAACTATGCAAAACAACAAACCACCTATTAGAATGATTGCACCAGGTAGTGTTTTTAGAAAAGATTATGATATTACACATACACCTATGTTTAATCAAATTGAAGGATTAGTTGTAGATGATATAGATAAAGTATCATTTGCCAATTTAAAACATGTGATGGTTGAGTTTTTACAACATATGTTTGGTGATGTTGAAGTAAGATTTCGACCATCATTTTTCCCTTTTACAGAGCCATCTGCAGAGGTTGATATTAGCTGTTTATTTTGTGAAGGTAAAGGCTGTAAAGTATGTTCACAAACAGGATGGTTAGAAGTGTTAGGATGTGGAATAGTAGATGAAAATGTTTTCAAAGCTGTAGGGTATAAAAATGTTAGTGGTTATGCCTTTGGACTTGGGATTGAAAGATTTGCTATGTTGATCCATAAAATTGGAGATCTTAGAAGTTTATTTGAGAGTGATATAAGATTATTAGGACAGTTTAGATGATAGTTACAAGAGAATGGTTAGGAAAATTTATAGATATTAGCAATATATCTACAGAAAAAATATGTGAAGCACTAAACTCTATTGGGCTTGAAGTTGATAGTGTCAAACAACTTCAAATCCCACAAAAAGTGGTAATAGGCTATGTTAAAGAGTGTATAAAACATCCAGATGCTACTAAACTTAATATTTGTCAAGTAGATATAGGATCCACTATAGTGCAAATAGTTTGTGGAGCTAAAAATGTAGCAGAAGGTCAATTTGTTCCTGTTGCTACTGTTGGAGCTAATTTAGGAGATGATTTTATCATCAAAGAAGCTAAATTAAGAGGTGTTGATTCTCATGGTATGATATGTAGTAGCACAGAGATTGGTTTGCCAAAACTAAATGATGGTATTATGGTATTGGATGATTCTGTATGTGATCTAAAAATTGGGCAAGAGTTAAATATATATCCATTTTTCAATGATACTATTATAGATATAGAACTTACTGCAAATAGAGGAGATTGTCTTAGTATATATGGAATTACAAGAGAGTTAAGCACATATTTTAATATCCCTATATCTAAAGATGATTTACCTATAGAAAGTAATCATATAGGTATTGGGCAAGTTTTAGATATAAAATGTGATAATGATATAGAATCAAATCTTATCTACAAAGCTGCCAATATTGAAAACTACTCTTTACCATTATTGTATCAACTAAGAGTAGGTTTAATAGATATATCTAAAAATACTGATATTGAAACTTTAATAGCTTATGTATCACACACAACAGGTGTTTTACTCAATGTCTATACAAATGCAATAGCAAATAAACAAAAAGATAAAGTATCTTTAAATATTACAAAAAATGAAGATGGTTTTGATACTGTTGTAGGGAAAATCCCTTTAAGTATCATTGGAGTAGAATCGGGACAAATAGAAAAAGAGGATAACAATATCATCATAGAGGCTTCATATATCAATCCTGAGATTTTATCACAAAAAGTTTTTGATACAAAGATAAAAACAGCAGATCTGTATTATAAAGCTTCAAGAGGAAGTGAGCCTGATATACAAATGGGTATAGAGTTTGCAGTTGGTTTATTATCTAAATTAGGTGCTACTATATATAATGGATCTGAAGATTTTATAGATGATTTACAAGAGCAAACTTTAACTGTAACACTTGATAAAATAAATCTAATTATAGGTGAGGTAATCCCAAAAGAAAAAGTAATAGAAATTTTAAATTCTTTGGGATTTATTATAAAAGATAGAGGAAACGATACACTAAATATCACTATTCCACATTTTAGACACGATATTAAAAATATCGCTGATATTACTGAAGAGATAGTAAGAATCATAGGTATAGATAATATCAAAGCCAAACCACTAAAAATAGCTGAAGTAAATAGAATTAATACCGTAAGTAATAAAATCAAACTAAACAATAAACTAAGACTAAAAGCTATATCAAATGGATTTTATGAGACTATTACATATATTTTTGCACAAAGAGATCTTTTAGAAAAATATAATTTTGCAACAGTTATAGCTAAAAAAGATATATTAAATCCAATAGTATTAGAACTTAATACATTTAGAACAACACTAGCTTTAAACTTAGTTCAAGCAGTATCTTCAAATATTAAACAAGGATTTAAGTCTATTGCTTTATTTGAAAGTGGTATTATTTTTGATAAACAAAGAGATGAAAAAAGAGTCTTAGGATTTATTTTTAGTGGTGATATAGAGCAAGAAGCTGTGCGAAACCATGGGAAACCTAATAAAATTGACTTTTTTGCATTTGCTCAAAAATTATCAAATATTGTGGGAAATTTTGAACTAGAACCATTAGATAAAATTGATAATAATTTTATCCATCCATATCAAAGTGCAAATATTATCCAAAATGGGCAAACTATTGGTCAAATATACAAACTACACCCAACAGTAGCTCAAGATTTTGATATATTTGATGATACATATCTTGCTCAAATAGATTTTGATAAACTAAATGATAATCTTATCCAAGCAAATGATATATCAAAATTCCAATCTTCAAAAAGGGATCTTAGTGTTATTGCTCCAAAATCTATGGATTATAAACAGATCAAAAATGTGCTAGATAATCTAAATATACAAGAGATCAAACAATACAATCTAATAGATATATATAGTGATGATAAATTAGGATCTAACCAAAGTTTAACTATCAAATTTGTTTTACAATCTGAAACAAAAACTTTACAAGAGGAAGATATAGTTAAGATTATGGATCAGATTTTAGCTCAACTTAAAGAGCAACTAAATATAGGTTTAAGATAAAAGAGTAAAAAGTGCAAAAGTTACAAATTACAAAACTAGATCAACCATTTGATATTGTTATAGATAATATCGCTAGTGATAAATCTATCTCTCATAGATGTGCAATGTTTAGTTTATTAAGCGATAAAACATCAACTATAAAAAACTACCTAAGAGCAGAAGATACACTAGATAGTTTAAAAATAGCTCGAAAATTAGGTGCTAAAGTAGAAGATGATGGGCAAACTATTAAAATAACTCCACCACAAAATCTAACCGAACCTGATGATATTCTTGATTGTGGAAATGCTGGAACTGGTATGCGACTTTATGCTGGACTTTTAGCAGGGATTGATGGTAGTTTTATCCTTACAGGAGATAAATATCTAAGATCAAGACCTATGAAAAGAGTAACAAATCCACTTAAAAAAATTGGAGCAAAAATTGATGGGAGAGAAGAGGCAAATAAAGCACCACTTCATATAAGAGGTGGGAAACTTAAATCTTTTAAATACCATAGCCCAATAGACTCTGCTCAAGTTAAATCTGCTTTAATTTTGGCAGCTCTAAGAGCTAATGATATATCTTACTACAAAGAGAATCTTTTAAGCCGTGATCATACTGAAAGGATGTTAAACGGTATGGGGGCAAATATCTCTTTAGAAGATGATGGTTGGATAAAAATTGATCCACTTACAAAACCACTCAAACCTTTAGATATTATAGTTCCTACTGATCCTAGTAGTGCTTTTTTCTTTGCAGTTGCGGCTGCGATTGTTCCTAAAAGTAAAGTAACTTTAAAAAATCTTACACTAAACCCTACTAGAATAGAAGCATATAAAATTTTAGAAAAAATGGGAGCAAAAATAACCTATATAGAAAAAGAGAATATCTATGAACCAATAGGAGATATTATAGTAGAACACGATCAACTAAATGGTGTAGTAGTTCAAGATAATATCGCTTGGCTTATAGATGAGCTACCAGCTTTAAGTATAGCTATGAGTGTAGCAAATGGTAAAAGTGTAGTAAAAAATGCCAAAGAGCTAAGGGTAAAAGAGAGTGATAGAATCAATACAGTAGTGCAAAATCTAAAACTTTGTGGTGTTGGATATATTGAATATGAGGATGGATATCTAATAGAGGGTAATGCCACTTTACAAAAAGCCACTATTGATAGTTGTGGTGATCATAGGATCGCTATGAGTTTTGCTATTGCTGGACTTTTATGTGGTATGGATATAGAAAATACAGCTTGTATAGATACAAGTTTTCCAAATTTTATACAAATTATAGATAGTTTAAAAGGATAATTATGCAAGTAAAATTAGCTTCATCGTATGGATTTTGTTTTGGTGTAAAAAGAGCAATCAAGATAGCTCAAGAGCATAAAAATAGTGCTACAATGGGACCACTTATACACAACCAAAAAGAGATAAGTAGATTAAAAGATGATTTTAATGTGGGATTATATAATAGTATAGATGAAGCAAAAAGTGATGATACTGTTATTATAAGAACTCACGGTATCCCAAAAGGTGATCTTGAGAAACTAAAAGCACAAGATACAAAAGTAATAAATGCAACTTGCCCATTTGTTACTACCCCTCAACAAATTGTAAAAAAAATGTCTGCTGATGGATATAGTATTGTAATCTTTGGAGATGAAGAGCATCCAGAAGTTAAAGGTGTAAAATCTTATGGCGATGATGTGCATGTAGTTTTAAAAGCACAAGAGTTAGATACTTTAAAATTCAAATACAACAAATTAGCTACAGTAGCTCAAACTACCAAACAAAAAGAGAAATATCTTGAAATTGTAAATAATCTAATTTTACGATATAAAGAGGTAAGAGTTTTTAATACTATTTGTGATGCTACATTTGAAAATCAAGCAGCTACTAGAGAACTATCAGATCAAGTTGATATTATGATAGTAATAGGTGGTAAAAACTCATCAAATACAAAACAACTTTTTAATATAGCAAAAAAAAACTGTAACGATAGTTATCTAATAGAAGATGAAACAGAGCTTGATGATTTATGGTTTAAAGATAAAAAACTTTGTGGGGTAACTGCTGGTGCTTCTACACCTGATTGGATTATCCAAAAAGTTGTAGATGCAATTGAATTATATTAGTTTAATTACTAATTTCTGGAAGTTCAAGATCACCTACTAGATTTATAAACTTAATAAAATCAAAAGGCTTTAAAAGATATTCACTAATACCCAATCTTTCAGCAGTCTTTAGATATTCGGGCTCAGTATGAGCAGACATTATTATAAATTTTAGATCAGGTTTAGTTTTTCTAGCCTCTTCTATCATCTCCAAACCATTCATATTTGGCATATTTATATCTGTCACTACAAGTGATAGATCAGGATTTTCATTGATCTTCTCCAAAGCTTCTACACCATCATTTGCTGTTACAAAATTTACTTGTAGTTTTGTTAATGTATCACTAATAATTTTAATCAAATCTTTTTCATCTTCTACAAAAAGAATCTTCAATCTTTTTAATTTTGCAATTTTTTGTTGCATCTATATTCCTTAACTATTATGAATTTTGTAATTCGCTTTTATGTATTACACTCTCTATATCCATCACTACTAACATCTCACTATTTTCCATTCGTAAATAACCTTTAAGATATCTAGTAGGTATAGCTGATCCCATATCTGATACAGGAGATAATTGATTTGTATCTATTCTTTGAACATCATCAACTTTATCTACAACGATACCAATCATCCTTTTATCTTCAGTGATAATAGCAATAACCGCTGTATTTTCATCATATACTGCTTCACTTGTGCCAAATCTGATTCTAGTATCTAAAATAGGCACAACTTCACCTCTTAGATTAATCAAACCTTTTACCCAATCACTTGTATTTGGTAAAGTAGTGATAAGATCTGGGTATGTTAAAATCTCTCTTATTTTTGGTAACTCAATAGCATATTTCATAGACCCAAGTATAAAAGTCATATATTCACTTGAATTACTACTTTGATATTTATTTTCTCTATCTGACATATTTAATCCTTTTTCTACTCTTGTGCTTTCCATTGCTTATATAAAGCATCATGTTCTTCAATCTCTTGCCGTGATGGTTTTCTTCTACAAGATAGATAACTATAATGTCCCCAGAAAAAATAACCAATTTCAAGAATATTTATATTCCTAAATAG
>OFDE01000088.1_pt1 | contig 11462 bp, 6 predicted proteins | sample 1520281 | NCBI WGS metagenome assembly OFDE01 (sample SAMEA3696446, study PRJEB22514) | metagenome | biome: water; feature: marine; material: hydrothermal vent | place: Pacific Ocean | collected 2014-08-12 | depth 1521 m | reverse complement strand
TATATTTTATGTATATTATTAAAATTATATTTATTTCTATATTTTTTTATTTTATTAATTATTATTTTATTTGCCCATATAACTTAAAATTTCTCCCATTCTTGATTTTACAATATTTCTTTTTCCCAATACTTTGGCATGGGCATCAAGCTCAATAATCCCATAATCATAAACTTCTTTTATTGGAATATATAGTCTTGGACCATCACTTATACCTATTGTAATTACATCATTATTTATATTTTTTAATTCTTCAATAAATAGTGCATGTGGAGCTCCTGAAACAATCACAATATCAGGATTAATTTCTTTTAATATTTCCATGGCTTTATGTCCTGTTATCGGATATTCATCTAAACCGCCAGTGATATAATCGATAGTTATGTTATTATTTGAATATTCTTTTAATATGTTTTTTGCGTCATTTTTAATTTTGCTAAGTCCTATATTAGAGTCTAAATTTGCTATATTTATTATTTTATTTTTACTGTTTTTATTAATTTCAATCAATGGGTGAGCAAATAAATATGCAGTTTCTTTTTTTGCATTTAAAACACAGGCAATTTTTAAATTTTCGGCGTTCTTTAATATCTCTATAACATTATCTAAATCGTCATCATAAACAGGTTTTATATATCTACTTTTTGCCATTCCCCTTGTTTTTTCAATTTCTGTCGCCTTTTCAAGCATCTCTTTCTGTCTGTTAAATTCTTGCTCATTAATTATTGATAAATCTAAGCAAGTTTCCATCGTTCTAATTGCCCCAATGGTGTTATCATTTAGTCCGCTGTGAATATCTACCGGAATTATAATTACTTCTTTTCCATTTTTCTCTTTAAACTCATCAATGGTGCTAAATATGTCTTCTCCTATTATCATACTTGCACAAGTTCCTACAATTCCGATAATATATTTATCTTTGTTGGTGCTATTATTTTCTAAATAATTTATTACTTCATCTATTGTATTGTTTAGTTTTTCCAGAGCTCCGAATATAAAATCATTTTCATCCATTGCAGTGGTAAATACTCTAACTCCGTCCATTTCTAATAATCTTGCAGTCCTAAAACAGCAACCGCTTGGTCCATGCATAATTATGGCTTCTACTCCAATATCTCTCAATTGATACATAGACGCCGCTATTGGTGATGGTCTCGGGTGTAATATCATTTTATCTCCTTTTTTTATCTCTATATTGTATTTCTATTATATCATAATTTACGATAAATAGTTCCATAAATAGTTCCCAAACACAATATTATGGTCTTAAACCCCCATACATTAGTGCCTCTGTTTCATCAAATCCTGCCATTAAATTCATATTATGAACCGCTTGACCACTTGCTCCTTTTACTAGATTGTCTATGGCAGAAACTACTACAATTCTACCATGTCTATCTATTTCAAATCCTCCAATGTCGCAGAAGTTTGAGCCCCTTACTCCTGTTAGCGTAGGAGCTCCTTCTTCGAATATTCTTACAAAAGGCTCGTTTTTGTAGAATTCATTATATATATCAATAATTGTATCTCTGTCAATATCAGTATCTTTTAAATATGAATGGGTTGTCGATAATATTCCTCTTGTAAGTGGTGCTAAATGTGGTGTAAATGATAATTTAATATTATTAATAATATTGCCATTGTTATTTAATTTTTCCAACTCTTTTTCAATTTCTGGACTATGTCTATGGGTTGTCATTTTGTATGGTAGTATATTTTCATTTACATTTGGATAGTGGGTAGTTTCCGATGGATTTACACCTGCTCCACTAACTCCTGTTTTTGAATCTACAATTATCCTATTTTCAATTATTCCTTCTTTTACAAGCGGAGCTAATGCTAATATTGAACCAGTTGGGAAACAGCCCGGATTTGCTACTAACTGAGCTTTTTTAATTTCTTCCCTGTGTAATTCTGGTAATCCATATATTGCAGGGAGCTCCCCTGTATGGCTTAAATTATACCATTTCTCATATAATGATAAATCTTCAAATCTATAATCTCCACTTAAATCTATTATTTTTGACCCAGTTTCATATAATTCTGGAACAATTTTCATTGACGCACCATGGGGCGTAGCACAAAATATAAAATCAGAATCCAAATTACTTGGTGATATATTTTCAAAAACTAAATCATCCATATTTTTAATATTTTCGTCAGGAAATTTATGAATCTTTGATTTGGTCAAATTTTTTAAATTAGGATGGACTTTTGTAATATTTATTCCGTCCATTTTTCGAGAAGTAATATGCTTAATTTCAACTTTGGGATGATTTACAAGTATTCTTAATAATTCACTTCCAGTATATCCTGTGCCTCCTATTATGGATACTGTAATCATTTAATCACCATTTTTTATTTTATTTTTTTATTTTGATTTAATTTAAGAACGATGGAGCATGATGCAAGGAGCTCCGAACATATACACTATACATGCTCTTTAAGTTTATAGTTTTTTAGTTTATTTTATGGGGCAAACATATTCACACTCTTTACAGAATATACAAGAGTCAATATCTACTTTAATTATGCAATTTTTAATATAGTCGTTTGGAGAAATAATTTTATTTAATGGACAGAATTCCACACATAATAAACAATTTTCGCATTTATTATTGTCTATTTTTATTTCATTATTTTCAATATATATCGCTTTATTGGGGCATTTTGGGACACATAGACAGCATTTATTGCATCCTTTTTTAATTATTGGTGTTTTGGGAATTGGAATTTCTTGCTGTATAATTGGTATGGCACACACTAAACTACAATATCCACATTGAGTACATTTTTTGACATCTATGGTATATCTGTTTAAATATATCGCATTATTGGGACATATATCGGCACATGCACCGCAATAGGTGCAAACAAGGTCCCTTTGCTTAAAAATTTGTATGGCATTTGTAGGGCAGGATTTTACGCATATTCCACAACCAATACAATTTAACAAGTTGGGATTTTCTGTTTTTCCATCTGTTATGGTGTGTTTTTTACCAAATATGTTTTTAAAAATATTTTTTAGCATAACATTCCTTTGTTATCTTTTATTATTTATAATATTTAGATATATAGATACTATTTTTTATAAAAAAAAGGACGACAGCGTCTCCCTGTTTCCACCGAAGGGCAGTACTTAGGGAATCGCTGGAGGGCTTGATTTCCGAGATCGGAACGGGATCGGATATAACACCTCCGCTATGACCGTCAAACCTAATAATTAAACTATTATAACGGGCCCGAAGGGATTCGAACCCTCGACCGCCTGATTAAAAGTCAGGCGCTCTACCAGACTAAGCTACGGGCCCTCGTTTGCATCTGTGTTATTTATGTATGATTTTATGTATGATGAATATTTTACGCCCTGGCCGGGATTTGAACCCGAGTCACAGGAGTGACAGTCCTGTATGATAGGCCGAGCTACACCACCAGGGCAATATGACAATATATGAAAAGAGGGTGACAGCGTCCCCCTGTTTCCACCGAAGGGCAGTACTTAGGGAATCGCTGGAGGGCTTGATTTCCGAGATCGGAACGGGATCGGATATAACACCTCCGCTATGACCGTCAAACCTAATAATTAAACTATTATAACGGGCCCGAAGGGATTCGAACCCTCGACCGCCTGATTAAAAGTCAGGCGCTCTACCAGACTAAGCTACGGGCCCAATGGTCCGGTGGGCCGGATTTGAACCAGCGACATGCGGATCTACAGTCCGCCGCTCTACCAACTGAACTACCACCGGATAATTGTATTTATATTTAAGAAATGGTGGGCTTGCCCAGATTCGAACTGGGGTCTCAGGATCCCAAATCCCAAAGGATGGACCAGGCTACCCTACAAGCCCATTGTTTTTATTTATCGTGTTTAGATGTCCCAAGCCCCGGGGGGGATTCGAACCCCCGACCACCTGATTACAAGTCAGGCGCTCTACCAGGCTGAGCCACCGAGGCATTTCATTCGCAAACTGAATAATGATATACTACTATATAAACCTTTTGGTTTTATATATTTTAATATTTAATATTATAATTAATATTAGTATCGATAAAAATAATAAAAAAAATTAAATTAGTTTATGTTTTCAATTATATTAATTTCTTCATCTGTTAAGTTGTATAATTTATAAACCATTTTGTCGATTTCTTTATCTGTTTTTTCTATTTCTGATAGAATTTCGTTTAATTCATTTTTGTAGTCGTTGAAATAGTCTTCCCATTCATCTTGTTCTTTTAGGGGGAGTTTTATTTTCTGCTTTTTTAATTCTTTTATAAGTTCGTTAAAGTCCAATGTATAAAAGTTTTCTAATTTTTTGGAAATTTTATTTACTCCAATTCCTTTTAACCTATTTAAAAATTTATTTTTCTTGTTTATGAATTTTTTATTTAATTCAATCATTTTATCAGCTTTTTCTATGAATGGGATTTGTTCGTTTTCGGGGATTTTTGGGATAGGTAGTTTTTCTATTTTTTCTTTTGAACCATAGGCATAATTTCCAATTTTTGATAGGTTGGTAAATATAGTCATAATCCATTTATACGCTTTTGAATTTAATAATGTTAATAAATATTTTAGATTATCTCCCGTTATCATAAACAAACTATTATTAAAATACATCTCACTTTCAATATATGCAAATACATATTCTCCACTTACAGGATTCCATACGATTTTTTCTTTCTCAAATTCCTCTAAATAAGCACAATTTCTTAAATTCCACCAATTATCCCCTTTATCACATCTTTTTTTAAGTTTTTCCTCAAATTGTTTTAACCATTCATAAATTACAGGATAATCTTTGGGAACATTCACAGGCGGAATATTTTTATTTTTTAATCCATTGTGCGTATTTATAAGCCATAAATCCGCAAATTCATAACCGTATCTTTTTATATCTCTTCCCCTTAAAATCGGTTTTATTATCTCTTTGTTCTTATGGTCTTTTTTAATTAGTTCGTCCTTAGTTTTTCCATCAATAATAAAGGCATCGTTAAAACCTGTTAAAACTCCACGATATATTTTTATATCCCAATCCTTTAAAGGAATTCCAATTTTTTCAATCTTCTTTTTAAGATTTAAAATATTCTTATCTATAAGAATAAATCCGTCCTTACTTAGCGAGCTCTGACACATTGTAAATCCTTTATTTTTTATATGTTCCTCAAACTCTTCATTATTTTTAAAATCATTAAATAAAACTGCTTTAAATTTGTTGTTTCTAATAATTCCCTTATCATCTTCTTTTTTAAATATTAGTATATTTGTATCAACACTGGCATCTTCAAAGATTTTTGCACCGCCTAAATCTACAATCTCCTTTATTAGCACATTTTCCTTTAAAAATTCCCTTAAATTTCCCCCATATCTTGTCCTCATCCATTTATTACTTGTAATGTAGCCCAAATATCCCCCATCTTTTAAAATATTATATCCCAATTCATAGAAATAAACAAATAAATCGCATGTTCCCGAGTATGTTTTATAATTTCCTTCCAATTCTGATTTTATTTCGGTGATTCTTTCCTGTCTAACATAGGGCGGATTACCAATTACAACATCAAAGCCCCCATTTTCAAATATTTCTTTAAATTCATCATGCCAATCAAAAAATAAACTATTACCACATTTTATATGGTCATCAAGTGATGTTAATTTCTCCTCCTTCCTAACAGAATTAAGCCATAAAGATAGTTTTGTAATTTCTACGGACTCTCTATTTATATCAACTCCATAAAGGTTATTTTTTAAAATATCTGCCTTTAATGTGAATAATTCGCCAGTTCCTCCCTGAAATTCCATAATTACCTTATTTACTTTATTCCCTTCCTCAACCAAATAATTCAACGCCTGAATTAAAAACGCACCAGAACCACAAGCAGGGTCTATTACCTTAATGTTCTTTAAAATCTCCCTGTATTTTTTCCACGCCATTAACGATTTGTAAGATTTGGAATTTTTTTTATATTCAAATTTCTTTCCTTTTTTAATTTTATCTTTCTCCATCTGTTCGGGAGATATACTTTCAAATAATTCAATCCCTATTTCTCTTTTTCTATCTTCAAACCATCCACCAATGGATTTTTCAACAATATACTTTGTTATAAATTCGGGAGTATAAAAAATACCGTCCTTTTTTCTCTTCCCCTGTTTTTCATCATAAGATTCCCCATTAATCGATGCTTTTATTTCCTCAATATCCGATAGGGACTGCTCAAATATATGCCCTAAAATATTAACATTTAAGTCCCCGTCAAAATCATATTCCGATAATCGCACGAGCCCCATAATAATTTCATCAGATATATTTAAACTGTCCAATACTTCATCTTTTTTAAACAATCCACCGTTATAGGCATATATTCCAAAGTCAGGACACCCCGTATTAATACATTCAAATAATTGCTTAAACACATCCCATTGAGTAATTTTTATAAATCCGCTCGATTTTGCCTCTTTACTTACTCTATAAACCGTATTTGGTGGCAAAATTCCCTTATCCTCTGCAAAATAAACAAATAAAAACCTATCAATAAGTTTCTGTGTCTTTTCAAATAGTGGGAGCTCCTCAATAGTTGGATTTTCTTTTTTAAGTGTATCAAATAAATTCCTCCTAATATTCTTAATTTCATTGTAAAACTTTTTAGTAATTTCTTTTTCACGAATTACAGTTTCATAACAAAGTTTCTCAGTTTCTGACTCTCCGTTCTTATTTATTAAATTGTTAAAGTTTAACATATAATAAAATTCTTTAAATTTTTCCTCATCTCTATATTTTGATATGTCAAAAAGATGATACTCCTCCATTCTTGTATTTGTGTAATTATATAGCCGTATCTCTTTAAAATTTGAAACTATGACCCATTTACAGTTTTTTCCCGATTTAGTGGCATAATCAAACGCCTGTTCCACTGGTGTTCTGTTGTCTTTTCGCGAACTCTGTTTTAAATCTAAGTTGGTTTTACCATCTTTCAATTCAATTACTGCATGAATATCTTTTTTATCATTGCTAAAAAATCCCAATGCACCGTCTGCCTTTTTACTATCAACCCGTGTTTTTTGCTCCACTTCTAAATTCCATTCTTTATTTCCAATTACTGATTTATAACCCAATACTTTTGAAAATATATCCTCTAAAAATTTACCCTTTAATGATTCCTCTTTTATTTTTTCTATTCCTTTATCCTCTATTTCAGTTATCCAACTATCTACTATTTTTCGTTTTTCCTCCAAATCTGGTATTTTATTTAAATCAAAATTGCTTAATCTCTCCTTTAACACATTTTTATTAATTATTATATGTTCTATTTTCATAATTATCTCCCCAAAAATCTTTATTTATAAATTTATTTATAAATATTATAATTTATCAACAACTATTTAAAATATATCCGACACCCTGCCCAAAACAAATACCACCGTCTCCATTTGGCACATTTTTATGATATAAAAATTTAAATCCACTATTTTCCACATTTTGCCTTATTCTCTCAGATATGATTTTATTGTATGAAACCCCGCCAGTCAAACCTATGTATTTAATATTGTGGAGCTCCGCGTTTTTTATGGCAATTTCTGAAAGTCCGTCCGCAATTGCCAAATGAATGTAATATGCTATATATTCCTTTTCAAATCCATTTAATAGCATTTTATAGCAATTATGAACTAAATCAGTTGTATTTAGAATATTATCTTCTTTTATTTTTATATCCTGTTTAACCATTTCCAAGCATCTTTTATATTCTATATCAGAACATTTTTTTATAAAGTTTTCTGCCACCCGTTCTAATTTAATGGCATATTCTCCGTCGTAGGTTCGTTCATAGCACACAGAAAGCATCGCCGAAACTGAATCAAGTATTCTTCCACATGAAGTTGTATTATTTACATTTAATTTTTTATTTAATTGAAATAATATAATATTTATTTCTTTTTCTGTAAAATAATTATATTCTTTAATAAAATTAAATAATTCCTCTTTTTCAAGCCTTTTATATAATATCGACATTAACATTCTAAGTGGCTGTTTTGTGGCAAGGTCTCCCCCCGCCTGATATTGTTCCTCAAAATGTCCAATTCTTTCCATAATTCCATCAATATATGAAAAGACCTCTCCCCCCCAAATATTTCCGTCTGTTCCATAACCTACTCCATCAATTGCTATAATTATGGCATCTTCAAAAATACCATTGTCCCCCAATAATGAATAACAATGTGCTTCGTGATGTTGTGCTTTAAATACTTTTATATTGTATTTTTGCCCCAATTCCACTGCCAATTTGGAGGAATTAAAAGAAGGATGCAAATCGCACACAATAGCATCAATATCTTTTGGTTGCGTATCTGTAATTTTTAAAATGTTGTTTATTGCATTTTCTAAATAGTTGTATGTTTCATATTTTGCCGTATTTCCAATATATTGAGTTAAATAAAATTTATTTCCTTTTACGATTGATGCGACAGAATTTAATTCTGCACCCATACATAATATAGTTTTGTTTTTAATATCTTCATTGTTAATAATAATAGGTTCTGGTGCAAATCCTCTTGACCGCCTTAAAAATACCATTCTGTCATTTATTTTTTTTAATACACTATCATCACAACGATTTATAATATCCCTATTATGGAGTAGAAAATAATCGGCAATATTTTTTAAACTATCTATTATTTTATTATTTTCTATTGCCATCGGTAGCCCCGGTAGATTTGCCGATGTCATTACATAAGAAATAGTATCAGTTTCATTAAATAAAAGGTGGTGAATTCCAGAATATTGAGCCATAGCTCCAATGGTGTTTAAATCGCTTACAAATTTGGAAATATATTTATTATAATTTTTGTTTTTATCAAACACTACAATAGGTCTTTTTTGGGATTTAAAAAGGTTTATTTCTTCATTATCATAGTTTGCAAATAATTTTAAATATTCTGGTTTTGTCATAATTGCAAATGGTTGAGTTGGGCGATTTAATCTTTTCCTTAATTCCAATACTGCATCGTCGTTATTGGCATCGCATACAAGGTGAGCTCCCCCAACTCCTTTAACTGCAAATATATTTCCTTCATTTAATAACTTTACCGTTTGCTTTATGGCTTCATTATTCGTATATAGCGTATTTCCTATGCTATCTGTTAAAAATAAGTTAGGTCCGCACTCATCGCAACAAGTTGCCTGAGCGTGAAATCTCCTATCCATTGGGTTTCTGTATTCCTCCAAACATTGTTTGCACAGTGGAAATTTATCCATTGAAGTATTGTCCCTATCATATGGAATTTGTTTTATTACTGTAAATCTTGCCCCGCAATTTGTGCATGCCGTAAATGGATAATTATGCCGTCTATTGTTGTTATCCATCATTTCTTTAAGGCATTCTTCACATATTGCTACATCGGCTGGAATTGTGCCTGTTCTTTTTTGGCTTTCTTTTTGTGTTTTGCTTTCTTTTATTGTAAAATCAGTGTAAATTGTAGTTTCTTCCATATTTCCCATATCATCTATATTTATTTTATCTATTTTTGATAATTCTGGTTTTTTATTTTTTAAATCATTTAGAAATTGGGTCATATTTTTCGGAGCTCCCTGTATTATCACTTCAACACAACCACCATTATTTATTACAAAACCATTTAAATTATGTTTTTTAGCAATTCGATAAACAAAAGGTCTAAATCCCACCCCTTGAACAATTCCTTCAATAATTATTTTTTTTGTTTTTGCATGTGTCATAATATCACTATATAATATCACTATAACAATTAATGTAGTTTAATAAATATATATTTTTAAAAAAATAAAAAGATAAAAAATATTATTTTTTTGAAAATCTCCTATATAAACAAGTTGGATAACCTGTGCATCCTAAAAATTCTCCTTTCCTTGTTTTAATGGTTCTCAATTTTTCCCCACACCATGGACATATATCATCTTTCATCTGTTTTTTAACTTCGTCCATTAAAGAATATTCTTTTTTGCATAATCTAAATACATTATACCTAACTAAATTAATTTTAGCATCTACATATAATATATAACTTTTAAAGAGCTCCGTATTTTTCAAATTAATAATAATTTCATTACCCTTAATTAATAGCCCTCTTGTGAGCTCCATCTTAGTTTTCAATGGCATTAACCAGTATCCGCAACCAGAATAATTAAATAATCCAGCAGTATATTTTAATCTACCCAATAGCCAGTTATAATCCCTATTTGCAATATATTTTGCACTTTCTTCAACGGTATCGAAATCATTTCTTTCTTTCATTCTATCGAGAACATCTATAATGTGTCCGTCCCCACTATTGTATCCTTCCATAATTATTTCTTCAAATGTGGATATGAATTTATTTTTATCAACATTTATAGTCAATAAAAGACCGTCAAATCCATTTGCTACAATATATTTTTCATTTTCTATAATCTTTTGTTTATCGAATTTAAAAGATAATCTTGCATTTATAAATTTATTTCCATTGTCGGAAGTTCCTTTTATTAATTCATATTTTTCTTCACAATCCATCTTAATTCCATAATAAAATACAGGTTTTTTTCCGTTTTTTAATCCTATCACGGATATTAACGCTTCTGGAACTTCCCAATTTTGATTAAAGTTTTCATTATCTAATTTTGTTGCATTGAAGTGTATATTTCCAGTTAAAATCTTAAATAATTTATTCATATATTTTCACGCTCTAATTAATTCATTACTTAATAATTCATTTTAATAATAAGACCAAATAAGGACAATTATTGTCGATTAACTATATTATAGTAAATCGACGAACGCTTTGCGTAAATTATCTTTGTAGATAAAACTTATATGCCGTTAAGGATAAGATGTAGTTTATCCTTAATAACAAAGACCAAATAAGGACAATTATTGTCGATTAACTATATTCATGCCCAACCCATTAATTAAATGATTTCTTTGGCAATAATTCATTTTCACATTCAACTACCATTAAATAAGGTTTGTCGTTGTTTAAATAGTATTTTATGTTGTTTTCTATTTCATTAATATCTGATATGTATGTATTATCAATATTATACCCGTCTGCTATTTTGTTAAAATCTGGATTTTTAATGTCTCCAAATATGTTTAATCTGTTGTTTTTCATTACAATTATCAATATTTTTAAGTTATGTTCGGAAATGGTTGCCAATTCTTGAATATTCATTTGAAAACCACCATCCCCATTTATTGAAACTACTTCCTTATCAATATTGTAGTCAATACACCCAAATTTAACTCCAATTGACGCGGGAAGCCCGAAACCCATAGTCCCCATACTGTGGGACGAAATAATATTTTTCGGAGCTCCGCAAGTTTTTAACAATGATACAAAAACTGTATGATTTCCCGCATCTGTTGTAAGTATGGCATCATCTGGTAAGTTATTTAATATTTCATTAATTTTTAAAGAGTAATCTCCATATAATTTATTATTGGATTTAATATTA
>OFDE01000082.1_pt1 | contig 12146 bp, 11 predicted proteins | sample 1520281 | NCBI WGS metagenome assembly OFDE01 (sample SAMEA3696446, study PRJEB22514) | metagenome | biome: water; feature: marine; material: hydrothermal vent | place: Pacific Ocean | collected 2014-08-12 | depth 1521 m | reverse complement strand
TCATCCAACGATTAAAATCGTTGGAACCTTCTCGGCGGTTTATCGTAATATAATGTATTATTTATTACAGCAAATATATTAATATCCAACAATGCATTTAATATAATGTCCTTAAAATAAAGTGCTTAACGGGGGTAATGTGAATAAGACAGATCCTATTGCTGTGGTAATCGCAACGAGCAAGCGTAGAACTAACTTACTTTTTAGTCGCTCACTTAGGTCAGTATATGAACAGGTTGATGTCAATCCTATTGAAATCGTTATTGTGGATGATAATCCTGTTAAGGAAGGAATGGATACATCTGATGAGTTTGAAAAAATACATGAAACGATATGCAGATTAAGAAAAGAGATTTTGAAGAAATCATATTACAAATATACAGAAAAAAAACATATCCTTTTTGATAACTTTTTTAAAACTACACTTCTCAAGAACACAAGAACACCAGGGCATTCTGGCACGGGTGCGTGGAATACAGCATTATCATATTTAGCACAAAAATATACTGATAAGAATATATTTGTTGCCATTCTAGATGATGACGATGAATATAGAAGAGATTATTTATCTACATGTATGAAGTTAATTAAGGGGCACACAAAATCTATTGCCGCAGTTTTTCCATTTATTGAATGGAAGAACAAACATGGAACTATGATATTCTCTTTTCACAAAGAACAGCTCACACAAAGAGCATTCTTTATAGGAGATCCTGGTATTCAAGGTAGCAATATGTGCATATGTTTAGATATACTCATGGCAATTAATGGATTTGACGAGTCCCTTCATAGTGCCACTGACAGGGACATTATGATACGATTTCTCGATTATTTAGAGGAATACAATTCAAAAAATAAAGAAAAGATGGAGATAAAAATAATCCCAAAACCTTTGGTAATTCATTATGCTGATCGAGCAGATAGGGTTACCACCAACAAATTCCTCAAAAAAAGGGGGCTAAATACATTCTACAAAAAATACAAGGATAGATTTTCAGAGGAAGACTTTATACATTCCTTGGAGCGTGCAAGGAGGTTGTTTGGGTATGAGTACTGCGAATAACGGAAAGATAGTAATTGGCATGCCTCTGAAAAATGGTGCCAATACTTTAAGAAGAGCCGTGGAATCAATACTAACTCAAAGTGGTGTTGAAAGGGAGATTTTAATTCTGATTGTCAATGATGGTTCCACTGATAATTGGAGGGATGTAATTTCGGATTACTTGGATGACCAGAGGATAATTATTGAAAATGTTAAATTCGGTAAGACCTATGCTGTTAGAAATTTCATTCTGGATTACATAAGAAAAAACATCCCTGATGCGGAGTATATTGGACGACTGGATGCGGATGATTTTATTGTTGATGAGTATGCACTATCTAAAATAGAGAAAGTTATTGACCTTTATGAGCCAGATATAATCATAGCGGGAAACAAGCAGATGCTAAATAATAATATTGTGGGAGTTAATTATGCCAATAAAAAATTGCTAAATACTGAATTCCTTAAAACAAGACTATTACAAATGGCAAATGGAGCAATTGAGGGAGAATTGCCATCTTGCAATGTATTTGTTAAACCTACCGTCGATGTAAGATATAAGGATGTAGAAAGTGCTGAGGATCATTGGTATATTGTAGAGCTCCTGCTTCGAAAGTCCTGCTACAAAATATACATGGCAGAAGAAATTATATATTCCATATATACTCTCAATGGTAATTTAACTAAGAATAATAGGAAAAGAAATGTATATTTAAAATCTCGAAGGGAATTATATAATTATTTCATAAGTAAAATTTTGAGGACCGAATATGAGTAGCATGGTTGGAATTTATGGAATAAAAGACAATCTAATAGGAAAATATCCAAATAATACGCATGACCATAATATTTGTATCATGGATGATGGAGAAATTGTCAAGTATCTGGCTCTGGAGAGATACACAAGAAGAAAACAGGACAATAGGTTAGATTTATTTATAGAAGACTTAATAGAAAGCGATTTGGATATTCCCAAAAAGTTTGATATAATCTTTGTCAATTCCTTCGAAGGAAATGCTTTTAATTCTAAAAGTGGGAAAATAAAATTTGAATCATCAAGATTGTTTCCCTATCCTCCTACAATAGTAGAAAATTGTTTTTGCAAGTTAGATAACATTAAATCATATACTCGCTTCGAACCTAATTCTTTTTTACTATCGCATGAACTTGCACATATTTTTACTAATTTACCATTCCATGGCGAATTTCTCGATAACAGTCTTTTGATACATTTCGATGGTGGAGCAAGTGTAAGTAATTTCTCAGCATTTCTTTATAAAAATAGAAAACTCCACTTTATAGAGGCTGATTGGAAGTTTTCACAGCTATCAAAATTATTTTATGACAATGCCCTAGTGTTTGCAATACTCGGTGAAAACAGGGAAATGCATCAGAGTGTCCCAGGAAAACTTATGGGATATGCTGCATTTGGGACTCCATCTGAAAGATTAGAGAAATGGCTAATAAAAAATAGCTTTTTTAAGGATATATGGGATAATCCAAGCACATTTTTTAGAAGCGTATATGATGAATTCAACATTAAATTATCTAACTTTGATAAGAAAAATCCATTTCTTCAAGATATTGCTGCAACAATACAATCATATTTTGAAAGAGTTATATTGGACAAACTCGAACAGCTAAAAAAGAAATACAATCCAGAATATTTTTATTACTCTGGAGGGTCTGCTCTAAATATTAATCTAAATACAAAAATCGTAGAGAGCAAGCTTTTTAAAGAAGTATTTATACCGCCAGCTCCAAATGATTCAGGGCTTAGTATAGGTGCTGCTGCATTTTTAGAATGGAAAAAAGGGAAAAAAATTAAACCACATTTACCGTATCTCAACAATGTTGGTCTAAAGTATGAGAAACGGACATTTGAAGATAGTCTTATAATTCAAGTGGCACATTTATTATTATCTAACAAAATAATTGGTATATGTAATGGATTTGGAGAGGCAGGACCTCGTGCATTAGGAAATAGATCCATAATTGCTCTACCGAGCTCTCCAGAATTAACAAAGAAAGTTAGCATGGAATGTAAAGGAAGGGAGTGGTATAGACCTATCGCACCAATTATGCTTAAAAGCGTTGCAGATAAAGTAATTGATGGGGAAACATATCACAAATTATCTAAATACATGTTGTTGAACTACACAATTTCTAAGAAATATTTGGATTACTTGAGGGGAGTTATCCATATAGATGGAACTAGTAGAATACAAACATTAGCTAATAGGGATGAGAATCCTTTTATGTTTGATTTATTGAGCTACCTATATAGGAAACATAACATTTATGGACTCATTAACACTTCATTCAATTATCGTGGAGAACCTATTGTGCATACGCCCGAAGATGCGTTAGAATCTGCTAAAAAGATGAACATTGATGCTATTGTGATAAATTATAAATTAATAAATTTAGAGGGGATATAATGAATAGGATTGATTATGTAATGAATATTATGAAAAGATATAGAAATACCAAATATGAATATTTAGGAGAGGGATGGGAGGCTGTGGTAGTTCATGATGGGCTATATGTATATAAGGTTTTTGTCCCTAAAGTTGGTGATCCAACAAAAATAGAAAGTTGGAAATTTGCATTTCTAAAATCAAAGGCAGGTAAATTTAAAAATAGATTGCATTTAATAGACTATGAATTTATTAAGTTGCCTGATGGAATAAACGCTATACGCTATCCTTTTAATAAGTTTGAAAAAGCAAAAAGTATCTCTGAGGAAGAAAGTATAAGTTTTCTCATTGAATGCTGGCAAGAGCAAGTTGTATTTAGAGACATTAAATTATCAAATTTCATAAGAATCAATGGTAAGTTGGTGTATGTTGATTATGGGTTCAATGGAGATTTCATAAATTATTCGGATAATTATTTCCAAAATATGGCTGTAAGAATATTTATTGATATAAAATATCCTTTTATGAGTGAAGAAGAAAAATCAATATTAAAACGAAGCACAATTAACAACTTTAATATTCCTGAATTAGAAGAGTTCCATGAATTTTTAAATAAAGTTTTTTCTAATATCATATTTGAAGAAAGTAAAAAAAGTATCATGGCATTTAATACAAAAAATGAAGAAGAAACTTTTTTAGTAAAATCCAATAAGGAAGTTGTTGAGTTAATCAAGAATAACATTATAAACAAAGATGAAATTAACATAACTATAAAGAATTTTAAATCTTTGAATTTGGAATTTGTATTCTGGAACCTCCTTAAATTCGGAATAAGATTGGACCATGTAAAGCCCAATAATCTTAAACTGAACAAACAAGGTTTTCATGAACCAGAAAGTTATACCATATATGCCAAAAAACTTCAAGATTTACCTTACAAAATAACACTTTTGATAAAAGCATGCCCGCAAGAAAGTAATACCCTTTATCAACAAGTGAAACATATCTTAAAACAAATGCTATCCCCAAATACATTCTATGAAAAAGTAATCGCCATAGATAAGAAAGAGAATGATTTTCTTAGGCAATATTCAGGAGGTAATTTAGAAGAATTATATTCTGTCATTGAAAAACTTATAGATGAGGGCTTAATAGATTATTATATAGAACTTCCGGATGATGAAATAGAAAATGTAAATTATCGTTGGTTTGGACTAAAAACCAAAGAAACTCATAGTATCAAGAATATACCAGTAGCTCCTCAATTATATGCTTTTGAAGTAGTCAAAGGAGATTATATTTTACAAATGGATAGTGATGTCATGATTGGAAGGGCAGACTATCACCACTCATTCCTGTCTGATATGATAAAAGCCTTAGAAGAAAATAAAAATGCAACTTCTGTTGGATTCAATATACCAAAAAATAAAGATATAACATTTGTGAAATACCATGCACCTAAGGGAGAATATAAACCAGAAGTGAGATTTGCACTTATTCACAAGAGAAGATTCCTGGATTCTAGACCTTGGCCAAATGAGCTCATCAATGGAAAACTACAATTGTCATGGTATCAATCATTACATTTACATCAAAAGAAGACAAATTATGTTTCTTTGAGAGGGGGTGACCCTAAATCATACTACATTCATCCACAAAACTACCGTAAGGCATGTAAAGATGGTTGGTTTACTATTTTGGATAGAATAGAAAAAAATATCATACCTGATATACAAAGAGAGCACTTTGATACTGAGGGGTCATATTATGATTGGACAATACCTAAAAGAAATGAACAATTTGTTATCGTTACATTACTTAGAAATGTGGAATATTCAAGGTTTCTGAGAACATGGAATTCAATAACCTCCCAAAAACATGAAAATTTCGGATGGATTATTATAGACGATGCTTCAGATAATGGTATTCATATATTAATAGAAAGTCTTATAAAGGAATCTCCTCTAAAAAATAGAATTACTTTCGTTAAAAATAGATTCCAAAAAGGAATAGCCGCTAATACTTATAAAGCAATACATTATTTTATAGATAATCCTGAAACAGTTGTTATTATAGTTGATGGTGATGATGCACTTATAGGAAATAATGTTTTGAGAAAATTAAAATCAAAATATTTCGATTATGGATACGATGTAGTTATTGGAAAAATGTATCGAACGGATAAACTATGGGCTCATTACCCATATATGCCAAATTTTTATAATCCTCGATTATATGGTGGAAATGTATGGCAACATTTGCGGTCATTTAAAAAATACCTTTTCGATAGTATCAATCTCTATGATTTAAGATATGAGAAAAAATCTGGTGATTTTGTAAGTGGAAATATAGGTTCGAAATGGTTCGAGCATTGTATAGATTATGCATACATGGTTCCCATTGTGGAGATGGCAGAAAATCCGTCTTTTATTGAAACTTACAATTACTATCACGAACGCACAACGCCCAATACGAAAGATATAAGGGAATTAAAGGATAAAATCATTAAAAACATACTTAGTAGGAAACCATATACTAAAAAGGATTTGATTAAAAATGGACGAAAAGATTTCATACCCAATCTAAACAAAATCGAAATCGATATCACATACGATTGTAACTTGAAATGTATTTCTTGTAATCGTTCTTGCACTCAGGCACCCTCCAAAGAAGACTCTATAAGTATCAAACAAATACATAAGTTTATAGAAGAAAGCATAGAGATAAGCAAAAAATGGGAATTAATAAACATTCTTGGAGGTGAGCCAACCCTTCATCCAAATTTCTTAGAAATCGTAGAGTTAATACTAAATGAGTACATATTAAAATACTCACCAGATACAATATTGCAAATTACAAGTAATGGTTATACGGAAGATACGAAAAAGATACTTAATAAACTGCCAAAATCAAAGAATATTATTATTGACAAAAAATCTTTCAAAGAATCAAATAAAGTCATATACTTTACTCCGTTCAATCTCGCACCTGTGGATTTAGATGATTTTAAAAATAAAGAGTTCTCCAAAGGATGCTGGATAACATCTTACTGCGGTATTGGTCTCAACAAATATGGATATTATCCATGTAGTGTGGCGGCTGCCATGGATAGAGTTATGGGATATGATGTTGGAATAAAAAGTTTAAAGGAGGCATCTGTGGATAAACTAAAAGAACTTCTTAATTTATTCTGTGGATACTGCGGTAATTTTGTAGAGTATCATAAAAACTATGGAAACTTTATTCCAAGATGCGAAAAAAGTCCTTTTATAAAAAACATAATCTCCAAAACTTGGAAGGACATTTATAGTAAATATCATAAAAAAAGACCTAATTTGACGCCAATATATGAATAACTATGACATACTCTTCATTTCGTTTAGTGATAATGCACTAATAGATGATAAATGCTTCCGCTCAATTATCCAACTTTTTTTACAGGTGGTTAATAAAGGGAGCTCCCACATTGAATTATAACACATTGACGAAGAAAATAATGTTGGATTAGAGGTGCATAATAATGGGGGCAATATTAATTACTGGTGGTGCTGGATTCATAGGTTCGAATCTTGCCGAGTATTTACTACAAATGAAAAAGCAAGTGATAGTAATAGATATTAAAAACAATCCTCAAAATCTCGAAAAATTTATTGAAAAAGTAGAGTATTTCTCATTAGACATAAAGAATTATAAGAGTGTTGAAAAAATTTTTTCCCTATATGATGACATTGAAGGTATTATCCATCTGGCAGCTGTATCTAGGGTTATATGGGGCGAAGAAAATCCAGAATTGTGTATATCTACAAATATTGGAGGCATAGAAAATATACTAAATGCAATTGCCAATATGAAAACTAAACCATGGTTAATATTTGGCAGCAGCAGGGAAGTATATGGAGAGCCTAATAAATTTCCTGTAAAAGAGAATTTTCCTAAGAATCCAATAAACATATATGCCCGTACAAAATTAATTGGAGAATCCATGGTTAGAAATTATTCTAAAAAATACAAAATAAAGTCCGCTATACTTAGGTTTTCAAATGTTTATGGTAATGATAGGGATATTTTAGACAGAGTAATACCAAGATTTGTAATATCTGCGTTAAAAAACGAGCCATTATATGTGCATGGTGGAGCACAAGTCTTTGATTTTACGAATATCAACGATACAGTTAGAGGCATAATCAAAACAATAGAGTATTTGGAAAATCAGGAAAACAATGTGATATATGAAGATTTTCATATATTAACAGGAAAACCAACAAATATATTGGAATTAGTGAATGTTATTTTAAGCAGAGTATCATCCTCATCTCAGATAATTATTACCAAACCAAGAAATTATGATGTTGTAAAATTTTATGGCGATCCTTCAAAAGCATATAATAAATTAGGGTTTTCTTCAAATATAGGCATTGAAGAAGGAATTTCCATGACGATAAAAAATTTAAAAGAGCTCGTAAAATGAAATACTTTCCTATAATTCAAAATTTCTCTTAGTAAGAAATCTTCTAAAAAAAGATAAAGAATTGATTATAAAGTCAGGGAATTACTTTCTTAATAGCATTCCAAACTAAAAATGATTGTGGTTTTAAGGTCCCCTTTCGAGGATTCAGGAATAGGATATTTTCTTTAATTAAATAAACATAAATAGAAGTTGGAATTTCCTTTTTTGAAATTTCATATCTATCCTTAAACAAATTTAAGGATTTAATAATATCCTCTTTTTCAATCTCCACAATATTTTCACCGATTTTTACCTTTGGTTTTGAATAATCCATAATCTCAAATTTCATATCTAATTTTTGAATTTCATCATTTAGTAATCCTTCCAAAACTTCATTCAAATTTTTATCATATAATTTACTAACAACTTTGGTAATAAGTTTTGGTTTTCCCCCAACTGTGAAATAAATTTGTTCTTTCTGCTCATTTGAGAATTTTATATTATTTTCTTTTGCTAAAAAATCCATATATTTAAAACTCGTCTCCTTATCAAAATCATCCACTAATAAATACTTCGCCCTACCTCGGAGCTCTCCCTTATTATAAACATATTCAGCAAACAAACTATCGGAAGTTAAACATAAACAGTGTGCTAAATGCCTCTCTTTTGTTAATGATACTAAGAACTGGAATAATTCTTTTAAAAGATATTTTTGACCATTAGCGGTTATTTCCTTAATCATCTGTAAGTTCTTTGGAGCGAAGCGACAAAGATTTTGGAAAACGAAGTTTTCCAAGACGTCGAAAATTAAAACTGGTATTTTACCACTTTTTTTAGTTTCTAACAATATATCATTTAAATACTGAAAGGCATCGTTTATTCTTTCTTCAAATAACCTGTTAAATTCCACTTCTGGAATCGGTATTCCAGTTAATGTTTTAGTGGTTTTTGTAATCAGGTTAATGACTTCTGATTTATCCATTATTTTTTCCAATATTCCCTCTTTTTTTGTGGTAAATATTGCTTCTATGAAGTCCCTTTTTTCAGAGATTAAAAATGTTCTGAAATTTATGTAAAATACTTTATAATTATCGTTCAATTTATTGTTTATTATATGGTTGATTAGTGTGGTTTTACCACTGTTCATACTACCATAAATAAAATAAATATCATCAGGTTCTTTGTTTAGAATGTGGAGAATTTCTTTTATCTCATTCTCTCGATTGAAAAATTTCATAATTTCACCAGTGTAAATTTTAAAGATAATATCATTAGAGCTCGCTACAACCTATAAAGGATAAGGATGAGCTCGAATTATTCACTGATAATAGCCGTGTCGTATGCAGTGGCTTTAACAATAATGCAAAATCACACTGCTAACTTGTAATTGATTTTAGAGTATAGGAGTCCATTTAACTTTTATTTTCAATATTTCTATCTTCTTTTCTATATACTATTTTTAAACAGAGTTTTTCTTCGTCTCCTGAGATTTCAACTAGGTCACCATCTCTTAATCCCACTTCATCAACCCATTCAGAAGGCAAATTCACAAAATAAGTATAATATTTTTCCCCCTAAGAGTTGTAGTTCTTTTTTGAACTTTTCTAACATCATAAACTCTCATAGTTCTCACCTTATTTTTAGACATCATATTATTAAGAGGATTCTATAATGGTTATAAATTTGATTTCGAGTTTCACTTAAAGGAAACTCGAACTTAATTATAAATTAATCGGTTTAAAAGTCCAAAATGCAAAATAATAAGAGTATTTAAATAAAATCTGTTAAATTAATTTCTTAATACCATTCCAAACTAAAAATGATTGTGGTTTTAAGGTCCCCTTTCGAGGATTTAAAAACAAAATACCTTCCTTAACTAAACAAATATAGGCTGCTTTTGGAATGTCATCAACACTTATTTCATAATTGTCTTTAAATAATTTTAGTGTATTAATTATATCCTCCTTCTTAACATCTACAATTCCATTCCTAATAGGAACTTTGAGGTTTACATACTCCAAATCCATTAAAAAATCGTTTAAGTTCTGATACTCATCATTCAACATCATTTCCAAAATCTCAGTTAAATCCTTAAACATGCTCTCTTCAACAGCATATTTAATATCCTTTGGTTTTCCACCAACATAAGAGTATATTTTCCCCTTATCTTCCACAGATAGTGCAATATTATTTTCTTTTGCTAAAAAATCCATATATTTAAAACTCGTCTCCTTATCAAAATCATCCACTAATAAATACTTCGCCCTACCTCGGAGCTCTCCCTTATTATAAACATATTCAGCAAACAAACTATCGGAAGTTAAACATAAACAGTGTGCTAAATGCCTCTCTTTTGTTAATGATACTAAGAACTGGAATAATTCTTTTAAAAGATATTTTTGACCATTAGCGGTTATTTCCTTAATCATCTGTAAGTTCTTTGGAGCGAAGCGACAAAGATTTTGGAAAACGAAGTTTTCCAAGACGTCGAAAATTAAAACTGGTATTTTACCACTTTTTTTAGTTTCTAACAATATATCATTTAAATACTGAAAGGCATCGTTTATTCTTTCTTCAAATAACCTGTTAAATTCCACTTCTGGAATCGGTATTCCAGTTAATGTTTTAGTGGTTTTTGTAATCAGGTTAATGACTTCTGATTTATCCATTATTTTTTCCAATATTCCCTCTTTTTTTGTGGTAAATATTGCTTCTATGAAGTCCCTTTTTTCAGAGATTAAAAATGTTCTGAAATTTATGTAAAATACTTTATAATTATCGTTCAATTTATTGTTTATTATATGGTTGATTAGTGTGGTTTTACCACTGTTCATACTACCATAAATAAAATAAATATCATCAGGTTCTTTGTTTAGAATGTGGAGAATTTCTTTTATCTCATTCTCTCGATTGAAAAATTTCATAATTTCACCAGTGTAAATTTTAAAGATAATATCATTAGAGCTCGCTACAACCTATAAAGGATAAGGATGAGCTCGAATTATTCACTGTTAGTAATTGTGCTGTATGTGATAATCCGACAATTAGTTATAATTGTGCTTGATTCATTTCATGGCATGAATTTCCTTCTTAAATGAAATTAATAACGGACTACCTCTTATAGTCAGACCCCTTTCTTCCGCATTATAATACATCCTATGCTCATCTTCAATTAATTTTAAATAGTTATAGTAATCTTCCCTAATATCATTGACTACTCCAATATGATCATAAATAGAAGCCGTGCCTTTGACTGAAAATTTACCTGTTCGATATATATCCTCAATTAATTTTGTAGTGCGTTCATCTGAGGTTATTATTTTTTCTATTGATGTATTTTTTATAGATAGTGCATTTATAGATTCAAGTTCATCATATATTTTTTTAGGTAGAGTACCCCGGGCTTTAATAGATAAGTAAGAAACATACTCATGTCCCTTGAACAATTTACTAAACATGCTATTTTCATGCCTAACACCAATACATCTTAAACTACCATGCTTAGTCGATAACTTCAATAATTTATCCTTAAACATCCACAAATAATCCAAATAACTCATTGAATTTGTAATTATCCCATCTATAAATTTATCTGCGAGCTCTGATTTTTCAATAGTATGGATTAACCAGAATCTTGAATTCTTAGAGTATGGATCATAACAATCAACATAATATTTTGAATTATTGGAATATACTATATATAATCCTTTATCCTCCGTTTCTTTAATTACAATGTCCAAATTCTTAGTTAGTGCGGTTATGCCAGTGTTTGATTCTACAATATAAAAATGTTTTCAACAAGTTCCTCCCTTTTTCATATTCTCCATCCTCGATTATATCTTTATAAGTCCCAAACATAGTAGATTCAAGATGATCATATAACTCCTTTCGTGTTTTGATTTCCGCCATAATACCACTCTCTCACCTGTTTAACTTCAAAGTAACTACTCCATTATTTTATGTTGATTTTACCCCAATTATTCAAATGCTTCTAAAAATTTTTTCCCTCTATCAGTTATTTTGTAGTATATTTTTTTGTTTTCTTCAAAGTATTCTACTAATTCTAACTCCTCTAATCTTGAAATATAATGATATGCAGTAGTTCTTTTGAATCCTTTTTCACTGACACCTCTTGCAATTTCTCCTCGTGTTTTTGGACTTTCAATGAGTGACTTCAAGATTTCAACTGAAATGTCAATATTTAAATTGGTCATCCTTTCACCTTACATTTTTAACA
>OFDE01000080.1_pt1 | contig 12395 bp, 13 predicted proteins | sample 1520281 | NCBI WGS metagenome assembly OFDE01 (sample SAMEA3696446, study PRJEB22514) | metagenome | biome: water; feature: marine; material: hydrothermal vent | place: Pacific Ocean | collected 2014-08-12 | depth 1521 m | reverse complement strand
ACCTAATTATAGAGTAATTTGGCTTGTTGTCTAATTGGGTATGGATTTATTAGGGATTAAGTCCTATAATCTGCATTTATTTTTACATAATCATAACCCAAATCACATCCAAAAGCGGTAAAATTTGCTTGACCTACTCCTATATCACAGGTGATTTTGAATTGTTTATTTTGTAAAATTGATGCTGCTTTTTGCTCTGTATCTTTATCAAATATGATTTGACCTTTGTCATAAACTACAATATTTCCAAATTTGATAATCAAACTATTTTCTTGAACTTTTGCACCACTTGCACCTACAGTTGAAGCTATTCGTCCCCAATTTGGATCTTCTCCAAAAAGTGCAGTTTTTACAAGTAGTGAGTTAGATAAAGTTTTGGCAATTAGTTCGGCTTGATCATCATCTAAAGCATTTAGCACCTCAAATGCTACAACTTTTTTGCCACCTTCTGCATCTGATATTATCATCATAGCCATATCATCCATCACAAGTTTTAAGGCCTCTTTAAAAGCTTGTTTATCATAGCTATTTGATTTTTGATTTGCTAATAATATTACACTATCATTTGTAGATGTATCGCCATCTACACTTATAGCATTAAATGTAGTTTTAGTATTGGTAAGCAACATCTCTTTCATATCTTTTTTAGGTATATTAGCATCAGTAGTGATAAAACACAACATAGTAGCAAGATTTGGATTTATCATACCAGCACCTTTGGCAACTGCCCCAATTCTAAATGAGCTGTTATCTTTTAGGACAACTTCATACAGGCAACTTTTTGGATACTGATCAGTTGTCATAATAGCTTGAGCTAAATTTTGTGTATTTTTATTTTCCAAATTAAATTTTAAAGCTTCATTTATGATTTTTTCTTTTGGTAATGGCACACCAATAACCCCTGTGCTACTCATTATAGGATTTTCTAAGTTTGTATGTTTTTGTTTTAGATTGTTTAAAATATTATCTATGTTAGCAATACCATCTTCACCTGTCATAGCATTTGCATTTTTAGAATTGATAAGTATAAAATTTGTTTGAAAGCCTTTTTTATAACGACTAAAATGTCTCAGTGGTGCTGCTTGGAATTTATTTGATGTAAATATAGCTTCAACTTCACATAAAGTATCACTATATATAAACCCTATATCTTTTTGATTGTTTGGTTTTAATCCAGCACTTACTCCGTCACAATAAAATCCATCAATATCGCCAATACCACCTTTTATGGGAAAAATTTTAAACATTTGTTTTATCCTTTTGTCGTAATAATTTTCTAGCTTTTACGATTCCTATTTGATTTCCAACTAAAAGTAATTTACAACCAGCATGTATAATTGTATCACCTTTTGGCATCTGGATAAATTTGCCATTGTTTTCTGTGATACCTATGATACTTACTTTTAGATTATCTCTTAGATGTGCATCTTTGATTTTATGATCTATCACCCAGCTATCCTCAGAGATATATACCTCTTCCATATCGATTGGTGTATCTTTTTTATATAAAAACTCCTCTAGCACATTTTCCATATCTGGACGAATTGCCATAGCTGATACTCTTTTTGCCATAAGTGCTGGAGGTGCTACAACTTTATTTGCACCTAGTTTTTTCAATCTTTCAACATCATTTGTTGTTTCTGCATTACATATTATAAGGTATGGTTTATCTCTTCCTAACTCTTTTTCAAACAATCTAACAGATGCTATAATAGTGATATTATTAGAGATATCTTTTGATAAAGATATTACCCCTTTGGCACTTGATAGATGAGATTTTAAAAATGCAGTTTCTGTAAAAGTATCCTCTTTTATATAGTATGGATATTTGTGTTCTTTTGCAATTTCTTCAAGATTATCATTTGGATCAACCACTACAAAAGGGATATGATTTCGTCTAAATTGATTAGCAAGTTGAACAGTGTATTCGTTGTGATTAAAAATAACAAAATGATTTCTAAGTCGTGCTATTTTATAAAGCATATTTCGCTCCTTATAGAGTTCTAAAAATTTACCTTGAACCATAACTTGAATCAAAGCAGTAACTGATAAAGTAAAAACTAAAAATCCAAATATGATAAGTGTAATAGTAAAAAATCTTCCAGCTTGAGATATTTTTGCAACCTCTCCAAATCCAACTGTAGTAAAAGTGATACCTGTTTGATAAATAGCATCTAAAATACTAAAATGATCTATTGCCATATAGCCAATAGTTCCTATTATCATAATAAGTTGAACAAGTATAAGTGGAAGTCTGAAATGTTTAAATTGAGAGTAGATCTCTTTGTCGAGATCAAATTCAGGTTTAGGGGGATTACCCTGCCACCCCAACAGTGTTTTGATGTTTTTAAAAAAACTCATAAAACACTATCTATAGTTAATATTAAGAATTCTTTTTAAGAGTTCTTAATTCCGCTGCTGAGATTTTGATCTTTCTTGAAGTCCCATCTTCTAATTGGATTCTTACTGATCTTAAGTTTGGTAAAAATCTTCTTTTTGTTCTGTTTTTAGCATGACTTACATTATTTCCAGTCATTGGTCCTTTTCCAGATAGCATACATCTTTTTGCCATTTTATATCCTTGTTTGTATAAATTTTCGTGAATTGTATCTAAATTATCTTAAAATCAACTAAAAATACAAATCCTTTAATATAAAATATGATATTATAGTGTGAAATATTTTATAAATAAAGGTAGATCAATTATGGGAATTTTAATCGAAGAGGCGTTAAATATTGTAACTAAGGATATATCAAGTGTATCGTATGAGATTGTTCCGCTTGAAAATGCCAAAGATAAAATTTCTGCTCAAAAAGTTTTAGCAACTGAGATTTTACCATCATTTAACAACTCAGCTATGGATGGATATGGTATTAAATTATCAGATATAAATTCAAAAGTTAAAGTAATAGATACGATTTTAGCAGGTAGTAGCAAAGAGACAGATATTCAATCAAAACAAGCTATAAAAATTATGACAGGAGCAAGAGTTCCAAGTAGTGTAGAAGCGATAGTTCCTTATGAACTTGTCCAAGAGCTTGATGATGATTTTATAATTTTACCAGATGATATTAAAAAAGATCAACATATAAGATTTGCAGGTGAAGATGTATCTAAAGATGAGCTTATTATTAATATTGGGGATGAGATAAATTTTGCTACGATTACACTTTTAGCTTCACAAGGGATTAGTCATATTAAAGTTTATAGATCACCAAAAGTATCAGTTTTTACAAGTGGAGAGGAGTTAAAACTTCATTATCAATCAAAAGAGGATTATCAAATATATAACTCAAATACACCTACATTAATAGCAAGAGCAAAAGAGTTAGGTGCAGATGTTACATTTGTAGGGATGGCAAACGATAGTGTAGAGTCTTTAAAACAGATGATCTCAAATGCTTTGTATTCAGATCTGATTATCACAAGTGGTGGTATTAGTGTAGGGGATGCTGATTTTACAAAAGAGTCATTTGAACTATTTGATATGGAAGTATTGTTTGATGGGATTATTATAAAACCTGGTAAACCTACTATGTTTGGTAAGATTGGCAATACTTATATCTTAAATCTTCCAGGAAATCCGTTGGCGGCTTCACTTATCTTTGAGATATTTGGTAAGATAGTTTTACAAAAGTTATCAGGTAGTAAAAATATTTACCATAATCATATTGTAGCTAAGCTAAGTGAGGATCTAAAAAATAAAAAAGGTCGAACAACTTTAATCCCTGGTTTTTTTGATGGAGAGTTTTTTAAACCATCACACAAACGATCACCTGGTATGGTTGGGGTATTAAATAATTGTAATAGTATGATAGCATTAGATAGTCAGTGTGGTTTTTTAAAGCAAAATAGTATAGCAAAAGTTTTACCAATAAATTGGAGATTTTTTACCGATAATTTTAAAGATTTTTTTACTTTTGAAGGATAAAAATAATGTTTGATAAATTTGATATAGATAAGTTGGTAAATTTTACAAAAACTTTAAAAGTTCTTTTCGTAGAAGACAATGAAGAAGCAAGGGTTGCTATTTTAGCTTTGTTGAGTAATTTTTTTGATGATATTGCAGTTGCCAAAGATGGTAAAGAAGGGATTAGTTTATTTAAAGCTGATTCTTTTGATATTATTATTAGTGATATTAGGATGCCAAATACAAATGGCTTAGAGATGATAGAACAAATAAGACAGATTAATAATAGTGTTCCTGTAATAATATCAACTGCACATAAAGAAACAGATCTATTGTTAGAAAGTATTAAATTAGGAGTTAATGGATATCTATTAAAGCCTATTAATTTTAAGCAACTAAAACAGGTGATTAAACAAATATGTGAGAAAATATATTATAAAAGAAAAGCTAAACAATATGAGGAAAATCTTGAAAAATTGGTTAATGAAAGGACTCAAGAGTTAGAGATTGCTAAATCCAAACTAGTAGAGATGGCAAATAAAGATCCTTTGACAAACTTATATAACCGTAGATATTTCAATGATGTAGCAGATACATTATTAAGTATGGCACATAGACAACAGCAAGAGTTTTCTATATTTATGTTGGATATTGATAGATTTAAGCTTATAAATGATACTTATGGACATAATGCTGGGGATGTGGTTTTAAAAAAGTTATCTAATTTATTAACAACTTCTATTAGACAAAGTGATGTAGCTATTAGATTTGGTGGTGAAGAGTTTGTTGTATTGCTACCAAATACAAATATAGATGGTGCTGTATTGATTGCAAAAAAATTAAAAGAAGCGATTGAAAATATAGAGATTAAAATCCCAAATATTGATATTATAAAATTTACTGTTAGTATTGGTATATCTCAATGTGATTGTTCTAAAAATGCTGAAGTAATAGATGATTTAGTTCATAAAGCAGATGAAGCACTTTATGAAGCTAAAAGAGCAGGTAGAAATAAAATAGTTATATATAGCACTCAAACTATAGTATAACAATCCCATCATTATCGGCATATAAAGTATCTCCTGCTTTGATAGTTGCATTTGCAAAGTTTAATATTATATCACGGTTTGAAGTGGCTTTTTTGATACTTTTTAGAGGATATGTTCCAAGAGCAAAAAGTCCTACAGGTATTTGAGATGTTTGGTGAGTATCTCGGACATAACCGTTTATAACAATACCAGCCCATCCATTTTCATAAGCATATCCCATTAATGTTTCCCCAACAACAGCACAATAATCACCTTGCACATCTACTACACAGATCTTATTATTGCCTTTTTCATTTTTAAGAAGTTGAACTAGGTCAGTGTTATCTTCATAAAGTTTTATTGTAGTAACTTCTCCATGACACATAGATACCCCACCATAAGATTTAAAGATAGGATCTAAAACTTGTATATCTTTATGATGTTTGTCACAAATATCAGCTGTATATGATTTCATTTTTACCCTTTATTAATGAAGTAATAATATAAAATTTCTATAATTTGAATTATAATTTTGTGATTATATCAAAAATTAGATATAATTTCGGATTATTACAAATATAAGGTTTAAATTTTGATAAAAGTTGTTACAGGTGTAGTTGGTAATGATATACATGTCGTTGCCAATAGATTGATAGATATATCTTTGAAAAGTCATGGATTTGATGTATTTAATTTGGGTGTTAATACCTATTTAGAAGAGTTTATAGATGCAGTAGTAGAAACAGATGCAGATGTTTTGCTTATCTCATCTTTAAATGGAGAAGCAGAGGGTTGGTGTAGAGATTTATTATCTTTAAAACAACAATATGATTTAGATAATGTGGTATTTATAATAGGTGGAAATTTAAGTGTAGGGGAAGCAAAAACTGAAGATATTATCCCTAAATATAAATCGTATGGTTTTGATCTTGTATTTCATCAAGTAGATTTAATAGATGGATTAAATGAGATATATGACTATCTAAAGGATAAAAAAAGATGAGTTTACTTCAAAGAGATAGAGAGATAATATTATCCAACGAATATGTAGATCAGTTTGATTTTGATGAGGTGCAAGAGTTTGTTAAAAATGCCTCAAAAGATCTTTTTATATCTCATAAATTTAAAACAAATAAAAATAAAACTTTAGTGCAACCAAGAGGTGGTTTTCCCACTTATGAGAAGATGTTTTCACTTTATGAAGAGTTTATATCTGCTGGTGTAGATGTGTTGCCTTTGACTATTGATTCACATACAAGATTAAATGATTATGCTAGTGCTCAAAAAATGTTAGATTTAAGTTATGAGAGTAAAACAGATATGTTAAATGGATATCCACTTATCAATCATGGATACAAAAAAACAAGACAGATGGTTAAACACTTTAATACACCTATTAGTTTAAGGCATGGAACACCTGATGCTAGACTACTTGTAGATATTGCTATCGCATCTGGAATATTTGAGATAGAAGGTGGTCCTATTACATATTTGCTACCATATTCTAAAAACTTTCCACTAGACAAAGCATTTTTATATTGGAAACATATAGAGAAAGTATGTGCTCAATATTCACCACTTAATGAACCAATCAATAGAGAATCTTTTGGCCCACTTACTGCTACACTTGTGCCACCACTTGTAACTATTGTGATACAAATATGTGAGATGTTATTGTCACTAGAGGAGGGGGTAAAATCTTTTTCAGTAAGTTTTTCACAATCAGGATCGGTAAACCAAGATATAGTAACAGCAAATGTATTAAGAAAATGTGCTAATAAATATGCTCAAAAAATTGGGGTAGAGGATGCAACGATAAATCTTGTATATCATCAATGGATGGGAGCTTTTCCTAGAAATAAAGAGTTTAGTGAATCTTTGATCACTACTAGCACAGTTATAGCTTCACTTGTCAAAGCTGATAAAATTATCACTAAAACAAAAGCAGAGGCTTTTGGGATACCAACAAAAGAGGATAATGCAAGTGCAGTGCAAAAAGTTCAATACACTTTAGGGATGATAAGAGGTTTGCCAAATGTTGTAGATCAAGAGGAGGAGGAAAATCTTGAAAATTGTGTAGATGAAGTGTTTGAAGCAATTTTCAATGACTCAGCTGATACATTATGGAGAAAGATTTTCAATAGTATAAAAAAAGGTATCATTGATGTTCCATTTTCACCACATATTATAAATAACAACCAAGTAATAACTGTAAGAGGTGAAAATAGTAGTATAAGAATATATGATAAAGGAAATATGCCTATTAGTCAAAAAAGTTTTGAATTTGAGAAATCAAAAATCAAACTATGTAGTGAAAAAGATAGTATTGTCAATGAGATTATCAATGATATTGGGGTGATGTTATGAATAGGTTGCTAATAGATGTTGGAAGCACATATTTTAAAGTAAGTGCCAATGGTAATATAAGTCATTATTTTAGAGATTTTAAAACAGATATTTATAGTGATCTAAGTTCAAAATGTCAAAACCTAATAGATCAGTTCTCAAAAGATGAGATATTTATATGTAGTTCTGCAAATGGTGGATTAAGCACTTTGATTATTGGGGTTACAAACTCTTTTAGTTTAAAATATGCTTCAAATATCGCATATAACTCAGGGATAAATATTATCAAAACAGTTTTATACAAACATATCAAAACACAATCTATTCCCAAAGATATTATTGATGTAGTTATCATAGTAGGTGGTATAGATGGAGTTGATAATATATTTGATGAAAATCTGATTAGTTACTTGCAAAAAGTTCAATACAAAAAAATAGTATATGTGGGAAGTAATAATTGTGAAAAATTTATCTCCAAAAATATAAAAGATGTAGAGTTTCTAGGAAATGTCATAGATCACAAACTACAGATGCAAGAGGATAATCTAAAAGAGTATCTTACAAATCTATATGGAGAAAATATCATAGGTAAAGAGGATATAAAAGAGTTATATAATATCACATCTAATCAGATATATTCAACACCTTATATTGTAAATACCTCTTTGCCATTTATAGATACTAAACTTGATGTTGTTGATCCTTTTATAGTAATAGATATAGGTGGGGCTACAACAGATATCCACTATAGTAAAGAGCTAGTTAAAGATAATATTATAACTTCAAATGAATATGATAGATTGGTATTTAAAAAACTTGGAGTTTATAAATCAAGAGAGAGTTTGATTTTTAGTGCAAAACACAATGAATTTGTATATGAACTACTAGCATACTTAAATACCACAGAGAATATTTTAGAGGAACAATCTGAAAAAAGCACAAAAATTCTTATGCAACTTGCTATATTTTTAGTGTTGTATAAAGTTTCACATCAGCACAAAAAATATCTTGATATTAAGCTATGTGTTTTAAATAGTATTGTGCTAACAGGTGGTATTATAAAAGTGTTATCTTATGATGAGATTTTTCAAATAGTAGAGTTTTTTTATCAAAAGATTTTACAATCAAACAAAACTCCACAAATTATCATAGATAGTGATTATTCTATATGGACAATAGGGATGGATAAGCTATGTTAAAAGTATTTGATGAGGTTGGAACTTTAGATCAAAAATGTTATACAAAATATGGTTTAAGTGAAGATATTTTGATGGAACATGCTGCTAGTAGTATGTTGGATCTAATAGAGCAAAAATTTGATTCAAATAGTAAAATTTTAATAGTAAGTGGAAGTGGAAATAATGGTGCTGATGGTATAGCATTAGCAAGACTTTTGCAAGGTAAGTTTGATGTTGAACTATATTTAGCTAGTGATGTTAAATCAGATATGGCAAAATTGCAACTTCAAAGAGCTAAAAAAGTAGATGTAAAAATTATATCAACTATTACACAAAATAGTTATGATGTAGTGGTTGATTGTTTGTTTGGTAGTGGGTTAAATAAAGAGCTAAATAGTAAATATATCTCTATTATAGAGCAGATGAATAATCTTCTAGGATACAAAATCTCATGTGATATCCCAAGTGGTATAAATGCTTTAGGGCAGATTATGGGTGCAGTTTTTAAAGCAGATACAACAGTAACTATGGGTAGTTTAAAAAAATCACTTTTTACAGATAATGTAAAAGATTTTGTTTCAGATATTATTGTGGCAAATCTAGGTGTGCAAAAAGAGCTTTATGAGGATGAAACAGATTGTTTTTTATTGCAAAAATCTGATTTGGTATTGCCATTTAGAACAGAACAAAATAAACACAAAGGAAGTTTTGGGCATCTTGCGGTTGTAAGTGGAGATAAAGTTGGTGCTTCTATTTTATCTAGTCAAGCAGGATTTAGTTTTGGGGCAGGGTTGGTTACTATTGTATCTAAAGAAAATCTGATTAATATTCCAGCATATATTATGCAAAATAAAAATCTTCCACAAAATACTACAGCGATTGCTATTGGTATGGGGTTGGCAAATAGTTTTGATATAGATATATTGCCAAAAGATATAGCTAAAGTTTTTGATGCAGATCTTTTTTATGATAGTAAAATTTTAGATTTTTTTCATAATGATAATATTGTATTAACTCCACATCCAAAAGAGTTTTGTTCATTGCTTAAAATATCTGGTATAGATGATATAGATATATCTACACTTCAAAATGATAGATTTAAGTATCTTAGTTTATTTTGTAAAAAATATCCTAAAGTTGTTTTACTTTTAAAAGGGGCAAATGTTTTAATAGCTCAAGATAATAAAATATATATCAATCAATTTGGGGATGCCACTCTTAGTAAAGGTGGTAGTGGAGATGTTTTAAGTGGGTTAATAGGTGGATTATTGGCTCAAGGGTATAGTAGTTTGGATGCTACTATTTGTGGAAGTTTGGCACATAGTTTAGCTATTGCAAAATATGATAACAATAACTACTCTTTAAATCCATACGATTTAATTGAGTTGGTTAAAAAATTATAAAGCTAATTTGATAAATTAAATTAACTAAAGTTAATATGTGGTAATATCACAAAATAATAATAAAGGATAAAAATATGGATGATAACATTTTAAAAATAGGAAAATATGAGTTTAACTCAAGATTGATCGTCGGAAGTGGAAAATATAAAGATTTTGCAACTACCAAAGAAGCAACACTTGCAAGTGGAAGTGAATTAATTACTGTAGCAATAAGAAGGGTAAATATCACAAATCCAAATGAGGAAAATTTACTTGATTATTTTAAAGATACAAATGTAAAGCTACTTCCAAATAGTGCAGGGTGTTTTACTGCTGATGAAGCTATTACAACTTTTAGACTTATGAGAGAAGCTACAGGGATTGATATAATCAAACTAGAAGTAATCGGAGATGCTGCTAAAACTTTATATCCAGATACAATAGAGACTATAAAAGCTTGTGAAGTTCTTAAAAAAGAGGGATTTACAATTATGGCATATACAAGTGATGATCCAATAATCGCAAAAAGATTAGAGGATGCTGGAGCTGATGCTATTATGCCTCTTGCTGCTCCTATTGGAAGTGGGTTAGGGATTCAAAATAGATACAATGTAGCATTTATAAAAGATGCTGTTCAAGTGCCTGTATTAGTTGATGCAGGGCTTGGTTGTGCAAGTGATGCTGCTATGGCAATGGAGCTAGGAGTTGAAGGAATTTTAGCAAATACTGCTATTGCACAAGCTTCTGATCCTATTGCTATGGCACAAGCTTTTAAATATGCTACAATAGCAGGAAGATTAAGCTACAAAGCAGGAAGAATTGCAAAAAAACCTTATGCTACTGCTTCATCTCCAGTTGATGGGTTGATACAGTTTTAATAAAGAGATTATAGTTGAAATTTGTTCAAGATGAGTTTAGTAGCACTATTGAGATTAAAAAATCAAAATTTATAGCTCATCTTGTTCCTTATTCTTGCTATGATGATTTAATAACTAGACTAAAAAAACAACACCCCAAAGCTAGACATTTCGTATATGCCTATAGATATCTTAATCAATATGAACAAATTGTAGAAAATAGTAGTGATGATGGAGAACCAAAAGGGACAAGTGGGCGACCAAGTTTAGCAGTTTTACAAGGTGCTAATATTATCAATAGTGCAGTTGTGATTGTAAGATATTTTGGTGGTATCAAACTTGGCACAGGTGGGCTTGTCAAAGCTTATAGTGATGCTGTCAATCAAGTGGTAAAAGAAGCTATATTTGAAAACTATGAAAAACTTATACAAAAAACTATCCAAGTTTCATATCATGATTTTTCAAAAATAAAATATAAACTACAACAACAAAATATAAAAATCATAGATCAACAATTTGATGATAAGATAACTTTAACTATCGAATCGACAGAAGAAAAGTTGTTACTTTTTGAAACAATATAATATATATTATGACTTGCTCCCATCGTCCCCGATGGGACGAGTTAATGTTGAATGCTTAATATTTAATGATAGATAAATTTTTTTTTGTTATAATCGTGATATAAATATAAATGAGTTGATTATGGCATTATCGGTTAATAAAGAAGGTAAAGTTTATAATAAAAAATTAACAATGAGCGAAGATGCTATTACTAAAATAATCTCCAACAGTAATAAAAAACACCACAGAGAAGTTCTAAAAAGAGCAACTAAAACAAAAATAGTTAGACGAATTACTTCTTATTAATATAGATGCAGTTTTATTAACACCTATTAATGATTGTGTAAAAAATGTATATGTTCAATATGGCTTTGAAGAGTTTGATGATGATTGGTTATATATACTTATGGATACTTTAAATAATAATTAAATCAAATATTCTTTAAAATCTTATCAAGCATAGTAGTTGATAAGATTCTTTTAGCAAATCCAAGTAAATATGTAGCTTTTGTGATATAGTATCTTGGTTTAATCGTTTTTGATAATATAATTTTTTCTACTACTTTTGCGACATCTATAGCTTCAAGTGTAAATGGAACATCACTTTTTTTACTATCTAAACTTTTTTGGTATTGATCTTTAAATCTTGAATTGTTTATATCAACATTTTTTATAAGTTTCTCTTTGGCACTATTTCTAAAATTACTTATAATTGGACCTGTATTTAAAAGTGTGACTTGGATATTTGTATCTTCTAATTCTAATCGTAAAGTATCAGTAAGACCTTTATAATGTCCCCAGAAAAAATAACCAATTTCAAGAATATTTATATTCCTAAATAGTAAAATAGGATAATAAAAAATGGGAGAGATATTATGAGTAGAAAACGAACAACATATAGTGCTGAATTTAAAGCTAAAATAGTGCTTGAGATTTTAGAAGGTGAAAAGACTTTAAATGAGATAGCGAGTAAATATGATTTGTTACCTAAAAATCTACAAAATTGGAAAAAGCAGTTTTTAGAAAATGCATTTCTGGCATTTGATAAAAGTACAGTTGCAAAAGAGTATAAAGAAGAGATAGAAAAACTAAAAAAAGCTAAAGATGCAACAAGTAAAAGACTAGGTGA
>OFDE01000072.1_pt1 | contig 13081 bp, 9 predicted proteins | sample 1520281 | NCBI WGS metagenome assembly OFDE01 (sample SAMEA3696446, study PRJEB22514) | metagenome | biome: water; feature: marine; material: hydrothermal vent | place: Pacific Ocean | collected 2014-08-12 | depth 1521 m | reverse complement strand
TCATATATTTTATTTACTCTTTCATCTTCAAGTAATACATATTTTGTTCCATTATCATATACAAGAAAATCCACCTTAGAAGTAGGCATTTTTTTCTTAATTAAGTCCAACGCAGGTAAAAATGTTATTAGATTACCTATTCCCGAAATAGCAATTATCAAAACCTTCACAACCTCACCAGTTCATTGCTTTACATATTTCCTAATAAGCCCAAAAGTTTCATCAGCATGTTCTTTTGTAGATACTCCAACAACAACAGATTTTATATTTGGTAGTGAGCCTAAATACTCATAGGCATCTTTTGGTTTTAAATACCCTGCGGCTAATGTGCTCATTGCCATTACATCAACATCATATTCATTCAAAACTCTTTCACATTCTTCTTTTGATGGATTCATTTGAAAACCCACTTTATTAAATGATGCCATAATGAGCGGTTTTTTAAATCCCCACTCATCAAACTTCATAACCATTCTTGCAAAGTTAAATGTTCCAAATGCAGGAATAGCATCATATTCATCTTTCACATGGTCAATATATGTTCCAAAAATCTCTTCACCATCCATTGCAAGAGCCAAATCCGCAAATACATTGTGGAAAAACACCGCTTTTACATTTAAATCATTAAATGGAATTAATTCCACATCAGTTAGCGTTGATAGTAATTTACCAACATCCTGTTGCAATGCCCCCATACCTCCCTTAAATAATATTTTTAACTTTTTGGATGTGCTTACTGAACCAAATATTTCATTAAACAACCCCATAACTCCTTTTTCATTTGCTTTTCTCACATATCCTTGGGCATAAGGCAACATTGGATAAAAATTCATCTCATCAGATAATCCCTCATTTTTTAGATAATCAAGAATATCTTTTGCTTTCGGATGTGTTGATAGCATCATTCCCTTTACATTATTATCTAATGAATATTTTATAATGTCTCCAATATTTTTCATCTGACTAAATTTCTCCACCCTACTTCTTGCGGCATCCTGACTAAGATGATTAACTCCAAAAAACTGATTATGACCTAAAACAATCTGGTCAATCTTTCTCATTTAAATCACCCCATATTCAACATCCACAGTTTTTCTTTCTTCTGCGGATTTGTATATTGAATCATTAACACACTGGACTTTATATCCATAAAATATATCAATATCTGATTTTTTGTTATTTTTTACACAATTCACCATATGCCTATTTTCCCTAGTGTATTCTGGACCTCCAATATCCACTTCTACGCCAGTATATAAATCCTGTTTGTAAAGTGTTGTAAATCCTTCTTTCTATCTTCATAATATTTTATATAATCATCATTCACAACAAGCATACCTTCGCTACATTGAACTTCTATTTTTATTTCAGGAAGTCTATAATTCCTTACACTCCATGAAGCATCCAAATGCCCTTCTAATCCACTGTTAAATGTTAGGTGGGAATGAATAAAATCTTCTACTTCATTAGAATAGTATGATTTTGAGTTCCCCGATACTGTTACTATATCTCCAAAATACCACAATAATACATCGACCAAATGTGTTGCAAGTATATTCAATACTCCCCCACCACTTGATTCTTTTTTATACCTCCATCCTTTACCCTTAGAGAATAATTGTGATACATACATGTGTGAATTAAGATACAACGGCTCCCCTAGTATTTTATTGTCCAATATCTCTTTTGCCTTTGCAAAAGTATCTACAAAATGCTTACAATATCCAACCATATTTATTATATCCTTTTTATCATTCATTAATTTTATTAAACCGTTGCAATCATCCTTTGAAATCCCAAGTGGTTTTTCTACAAAAAAATTTATTCCAGATTCTGCACAATCTTTTGATATATTTGTATGGAATGCAGTTGGTGTTGCGATATATACTAAATCCAAATCTTCCTTATTAAACATTTTCTGATAATCATTATAAGTATTCACATTTTTTAGAACTTTTTTAATGTTTGAGGACATTAATTTTTCTTTTTCAGCAATTGCTACAACATTCACATCGTCAAAACTATTTAATATGCCCGTATGAAGAATACCCATTTTTCCAAGTCCGATTATCCCGACATTAATATTTTTCATAATTTCACCGCATATAACTTTAATAATAAAACATACAAACACAAACTAATGTTTAACTAATAATGCAAAATTAACTAAAACTTACTTCCTAATCCAAGCTCTTAACATCACAGGAAATGCTGTAAATGGATACTTCAACACTTTTAAACGAGAAACTCCGTGCATCCTTTTTTCAAAAATGATTGGAACTTCCTTATATCTCAGACCTTTTTTACCTGCTCTTATTATGATTTCCTGATGAATTCCCCACCTGTCAGCTTCTAAATCAAGCTGTTTAGCAGCATATTTATTAACTGCAACTAAACCACTTTGTGAATCGGTTGTTGGAACTCCCGACATAATTTTGGTAATTGTTGTAGATATGTTATTACATATTATTCTATTCTTATAGTTGATATTGGCACCTTTGGTGTATTCTCCCAAAAATCTTGAACCAACAACTATATCAGCCTCATCATTTATAATGGGCATACATGTTGGCATTATATCTTCATTTCGATATTGTCCATCAGCATCAAAAATAAAACATATATCGTATGGAGAGTTTATAAAATATTTATAACCTTCTCTTATGGCAACTCCCTTACCCTTGTTTTCGCTGAATGTAATTACTTCAACACCACATTCTTTTGAAACTTTCGAAGTATTATCGGAGCTCCCATCATCTACAACTAAAATTCCATCAACAGTATCTTTAATATTCTCAATAACCTTTTTAATAGATTTCTCTTCGTTGTATGCTGGTATCAATGCTAAAAGTTTCTTGTCCATAGTATCCTCGCCGAGATTATAAAAATGATAAAAAATAATAAAAAATAGAATTAATTATTTAATATTTAACCGCTTTAAATCTTCCTCAACCATCATCTTAACCAATTCTTCAAATTTGGTTTCTGGTTCCCATCCAAGCTCATTTTTAGCCTTTGAGTAATCACCAATTAATAACTCCACTTCACAAGGTCTGAAAAACTCAGGATTAACTTTTACCAAAACTTTTCCTGTATTGGCATCTTTACCAACTTCATTAACTCCTTCCCCTTCCCATTCAATATCGATTCCTACAACTTTAAACGCATTTTCAACAAATTCTCTAACTGTGTGGGTTTCATTTGTTGCTAAAACAAAGTCATCTGGTTTATCGTGTTGCAATATCTTATACATTCCATATACATAATCTCCAGCGAATCCCCAATCTCTTTTAGCACTTAAATTTCCTAATTCCAAACAATCCTGTAATCCGTTATATATTTTAGCAACCGCCAATGTTATTTTTCTTGTTACGAATTCGGGTCCCCTCATAGGGCTGTTGTGTATTTTAAACAAATTAGGTCCTGTTGCAAAAGTTTGCGATTCTGTCTGAATATCAAAGAACCATCCATCAGGAGATTCTGTATCGATAATTTTAATTACTTCATTTAATTCTTTTCTAAGATGTTCTCCTTTACCTGTTGGATTCGGAGCTCTGAATTGGACATAATAATATCTTCTATCTTCTCTATACTCACATTTACACTTTACAGTTTGATTTGAAAAGTGTTTAAATATGAATATTAATCCCAAACATAATGTTGCTGAGCTCGTAGTAAATCCTTTATACTCATATCTTTCATTGCCGTTGTTTCTTCCATCTGCTAAGTAGTATCCATCAAAGAACATCTTTTTAGTTTCCACATCTGCATTTAATATAAAAATAGGAACTCTTTTCTCATTGCTATGTCTGGTATATATGTGCTCTCTAAGCCATAATCCAAAATAAGCATCATTGTTAATATCCAATTGCCAAACATCTTTTTTACAATTTTCATAACTACCAGGACCATAACTATTCAATCTGTATGACCAGCCAAATTCATTGGTTAATAATTCAGCAATTTCTATTAACTGTTCCTTGTCTGTGCCTGTTAATCTTATTCTACCTTTCTCACTGATATATCCATCTCCAACTAAAAATCCTATGAATTTTGCCAATGATTTATCTAATTTTAAGCTTTTATCACTATTTGGATATTTAACGCAATATACTTTATCTCCAATACTAATATCTTGCGTTTTTACTTCACTATTGTCATCAGTGAAACAGACATGGTCATAAGTAGCTTCATAACATGACTCTCTTGTTTGAATCAATTTTAAAGGTTTTTTACTATCTTGATAACAAGTTCCGTTCAGTAATTTTGTCCATTCATCTCCATTCCATACATAAGTATTATCTTTGTATTTATTTAACATACCTTCATATCTGTGTTTTTCGGTTCTGAACAAATCTTCGATTGGTAATATATCAATCATGCTATCATTTAATTTTAAGATTAAAGGTGAATTTTTTGGTATGGATTCGTGATTGAACAGGATACCATTGCTCATAAATAAATCATAGCTCTCCCTGTAATTCTTAATTGTCCAAAATCCTGCCAATTTGGAAACTCCATAAGGACTTCTTGGATAAAATGGAGTAGTTTCTTTCTGTGGAATCTCCTGAACTTTCCCATATAATTCGGAAGTTGCGGCAAAATAGAGTTTTGAAGATGGCGCGTGTTCATATACGGAATTTACCACATTCAAAGTTCCACTAATATTTACATCATAGGTAAATCTTGGATTCTCAAAACTAAATCCTACAAAACTCTGTGCTGCTAAATGATATACTTCATCTGGCTGAACTGTTTTAATTACGGAATCCATAAATAAATTATCTGTAATATCTCCCCAGTGGATATTTATCTGTTCTTTTTCTTCTTTCGATAAATGCTCCAAGTTTCCCAAGGAGTTTTGGCTGTTTCTTCTTACTATTCCATGAACTTCGTATCCTTTTTCTAAAAGTAATTTTGTTAAATAGTACCCATCTTGTCCAGTAATCCCAGTGATTATTGCTTTTTTCATTGTTATGACGCCTCAATATTTTTAATATCAATTTATCAATTAAATATATCTATTATCCTTCAACCATTCAACATAGTCTTTAACAGCATCTTCAAAATTCCATTTAGGTTCATAGTCCAAATATTTCTTGGCATTGGTTAAATCTGCCTGAGTAAAATCTTGATAAAACTCTTCATAAGGATTATCAATATATTCTGGTTCATAGTCAAAGCCTAAAACATTGTTTAAAACTTCGATAATGTGATTAAAAGAAACAGCATTTCCGCTACCTGCATTTACAATACAACTTTCTTTTGCATCTAATGCCAATAAATTTATTTGAACTATGTTTTTAACATAAACTTGGTCTCTCTTCTGCTCTCCCCATTTGAAGATTCTTGGATTTTTTCCATCAACCATTTGTTTTGCCAACTGCCAAACCATTGAAGCCATTTTTCCCTTATACTGCTCCCTTGGTCCAAAGACATTGAAGTATCTCAATCCAACTATATGACTGTTAGGATATTTTTCCATGTATTTTTTAGCAATACAATCGCATATCCACTTCGAAAACCCATATATATTATTAGGTTTTCCCGCATATTCTTCTTTTTGTGGAGATTTAGCATCACCATAAGTTGCCGCAGAAGACGCATATATAAATTTTATATCATTTTCAACAGCAAAATCTAAGAGTCTTCTAAACCCCTCCGTGTTTATTTGCATCATTAACTTCTGGTCACTAACTGTTGTATCAGTAATTGCCGCTTGATGAAATATTACATCAACATCTTTAAATTTATATAAATCAACATCTAAAATACTATCAGAGACTACATCCCCTTCATAGCCAAGGAGATTTTTGAAATTACCGCTGGAAAAATCATCTAAAACCACCGTATCGTGTCCTTTATCTTGCAAGTCTAATGCAAGGTTAGAACCTACAAATCCTGCACCGCCTGTAATAAGAGCTCTCATATTCACCCCTTGATTAAAATTAGTAATTTATAGATATAATGCCTGTATTTGCACATATTTTAAGTATATATTACTATATTGTTCTTTACTTTTATACTTTTTTATGTTATTACTCGTGGAGCGGGTTAGAATATATGTGTTGTTAAAATGATATTATCGGAGCTCCTAAAAAAAATACCACCTAAAAAAGAGAATAGATAAATTTATAATAGCTATGCAAGATTCAATTTAGAAATTATCAGTTTTATAATGGTAGTTATAACAATTTTAGTAACCATTACTATTTCACCAAACATGGAATTATTATTTTCAAGTATCTCATTTTCTTTTATGGCATAATATCCTGATTTTGTTATGCTCATAGTTATTTCGCTGTTATTTTTATCGTAAATGTATGGAATATTTTTCCAAGATTTCAACTTTTCGTCGTAATATAGTATCTTTAACTCTTTATTATCTGGAACATTTAAGGATATTTCAAGCGTTAAAGGTTTGCTAAATTCTGCATTTTTTGGAGCTATATAATATGCAATTGTAGTATTTGGGAGCTCCACCTTTTTTATTTGCACATCGCCTTCTGTGTTAATTTTTGTTCCATCAGATATTGTTAATGTGGCATTATCAATATGTTTTATTACTGTTCCATAAATGATATTTTCTTCCTGTTCTGGGTTATTATTGTTTTCAGTATTTTCTATGTTTTCAGAAGTGGTATTCTGACTTGAAGCAATATTCTCAACTTTATTATTCTCAGTATTTTCAATTTCCTGACTCTTTGGTTTGTAGTAATTAATATATATGATTTTGCTGTTTTCGTTATCGTATGCGTCTTTTGCAGTTATTTTAAATGTATTTTCCCCCTCTTTTAAATTAAGAGTGCCTGTGTAATGACTGCTTGATTCATTATAACCCAGTCTATTACCGTTTAGGTAGAATTTTATCGTATAATCCGATACATCTTCAACAATTGCTTCAAAATCTACGGTGGAAGTAGTATAATCTCTTTTTGATGGAGATAATATTGTTATTTTTGGAGGTTCGTTGTCGGTGTTATTTGTAGTATTTGTGGTATCTACTACTGATGGAGCAGGTGGAGCTGGAGTATCGCCTTTAATTATAATTTCTTTATTTACGCCACCAACACTCAAATATATTGTTGTTCCTTCTGGAATGTTGTTTGTTTTGTATGCGTATTTAAAATTACCATTCTCATCTGCATTTATTGTTGTTGAAGCTATTATTTTTAGTTTTACAGGTTTTGATTGGTCTTTTATAGTCCCTCCAATTTTCATATCATAAGTTCCCTCAGGAACATTGGATTTAGAAACTGTTGCTATGCCATTACTGTCTGCATTTGCACTTTTTGTAATCCACATGCCAATTTTAATATTTATATATAATCTACCAACATTTTCTCCAATGATTTTAAATGTGTTTGGAGTGGTTGGAATATCTACATTATTCATTACATGCCCATAATAAGGCAAAGATATTATCGAAGGAGTAATTTCAAACCATGCTTGACAGTTTATAGCTTCATTTGGTGATGCTTTTCCTGTTAATGTAATGGTATCTCCCACTACTGGATTTGAAGGAGATATTTCAATATCCGAAACTGCATAAATCGGAGAAATTAAAATTCCAAATAATATAATCATAAAAATTTTTTTATTGATATGAACCACCCCTTGGTGTGAATTTAGTATAAATCAATCATAAAATTTAACATATTTATAATTTTTTATGAATTTCAATGCTCGAAAAATAAAAGAAAAAAAGAAAAGAACTTATTAATTTAGGTTATGAACATTTATTGTTGTTCCACTGCAACAATCTTTTTATCTACTGTATCATATACTACGCCAATAACATAAGCGTTTGATATGTTTTTAACTTTTAATGTATCTTTATTCTCTTTCGTTATCTCATCACTATATGATACTGATGCGGCGCTATTAAATATCGTTCCAGATATGTCTTGTATTTTTTTAGCACTTAATGTTATGAAATCGTTGTTTTCCACAATTATTTCGCTTCCACTATTTCCAACTACTGATACATTGAATAAATTATTGTTTGGATTTGTTCCAACCACATTTAATTTTATTCCTACGGTTTTATCTATCATTGCCAATCCATATCTTACATTGTTTGTAGGCGTATCGTTTAATGACATATTATAGAACGATTGATTATTTACATCTGTTCTATTGAAGGTCAATGTTAAATTATATTTCATTACTTCAAATCCACCTATTGCAAGGATTTTAACATCGTCATCTGTGGTCTTAACTCCGTTTCCTTCGGTAATTATTACGAAGTAGTCAGCCTTGCTATCATCTGCATTAATGGTGAATTCTGCTTTACCGCTTGATACTGTTGCTGTATTATTATAGCCTGTATTCAAACTGTTTATTAATCCTGTTGCATCACCATCCACTAGTGCATTTATATTATCCCTAAATGTATCTCTTGTGGTAATTATGTTTAATGAAACATTCTTGCCGTTCATATCTGCGTTGTTGTATGTAATTGTAATTGTATCTCCATCGTATGAGACTTTATTGAAGTTATTCATTGCTTCAATTACTGATTCAAAGCTTTCATTATCTTTGAAGTATATTTCTACATTCTTAGTTGTATCTTTTTTATCTACAACGGTTGCATCTGCTGTTATTGTTGGTATGTTTATGGTTTTTGTTCCTGTGATTGATAATGTATTGCTGTCTTGTCCTTCAAATTCAACAATCTTATCGTCTGCTATAACTTTTATTGCTGGTTTTTCTTCAACTGGTTGAGTTAATGAGACTGTAATTACAGAGGTGACCTCATAAACTCCATCTGATACCGTTAAAGTAATATCGTAGGTTCCATCCACAGGATAGGTTATATTTATTGTTTTCCCGCCGTCAAGGTATGAAAAACTTCGATTGTCTGGTGCCAACCATGTAAATGTTAAAGTTTTATTTTCTGGGTCATAGGATTCTGACGCATTTATTAATACATTTAATCCATCTCCAGTGTAGTTGTATAATACTACTGACGGGTCGTTCGTTACATTTACACTTAATGTAATGCTTAATAATGGGTCTTCGGTCATATATAATGTTACAATACCATGCGTTGCATCATAATTATAGTAATTTGGCTGGTCTTTGGTTTGGTCGTATGCTGGAATATCTCCCAATCCTTCTTTAAATACTTCGCTCACTGAGTTATTACCAACAGGTATTGCAATTACGACATAAGTATCGGTTGTATTTTCGAATACAATTTCAGTGTTTATTGTTGCTTCATTTGTAGTCTCATCAAATGTAATATTATTAATATCGACTGAGACATTATTTACATCTTTACTTGCAATGACAACTGGTGTCATAAGTTCTTCCGTTAGCGTAGAAGTACTTTGAATTTCTTCTGCCCTGTCTAACGCATCTTTAACATTTTCTAAGTGAATTGTGGTGTTTTCTATTGCCGATGTGTTTGAAGTGTTTGTTGTTGGAACTGCAAATTCTATTGTTTTCCCACTAACGGTTGTTGTAATACTAAACACATCAGTTTTTTGAATCATTTATTTCAATACTTGTAGTGTCTGCAACTGTTGTATTCACAACTTGCAATGAAACTGTACTGCCGTTTGATGTGGTTATATCTTGCGGTTCTGGAACTGCAATATCTAATGTAAATGTCTTATTTATTTCTGGATGACCCTCCAAAGCAAATGTAATACTTGCCTGATAAGACTTTCCAGAACCTAATGGTGATGTATTTGTAATGTTATATACAACTATTTCATTTGAATTTGCATCAACTGTTAAATCTCCACTCATTGAAACACTGAGATCTGAGCTCACATTTGTTGTGTTTATAATTGATATGGCGGTATCGTGGTAGTTTGTAATCGTTATTGGAATTGATTCATCTACATTCTCAGTAACTTTTGATATATACTCCTGATTTACATCAAAGTATCTTAGATTTAAACTGTCTGATTCTGATACCAACTGTCCGTTATCATCATAAACTTCTAATTTTGCAGTGTATATTCCCTGCATTAAGTAGTTTCTTGATGTGTTCAAATAGTATGATTTCCCTGATATGTCTTTTTCTTGCTCAGTTCCATCACCGTATTTTAATACAATCTTTTTTAATCCATTATCATCGCTTACATTTATAATAAATGTTGCTTTTAAACCATCAATTGAAGCTTCGAATTTATTTATCACTGGTTTGTTATCTACTGTTGGTGTTGATGTCGATGATGTTCCTCCGCCTCCTCCTGATGAGGTTATTCCCGTAGAGGATAATCCATGTGTAGTTGCAATATTTGATACGATATTTGATAACGATGTATCATCACTTGAAATTGAAATTCCTGATGAAAATGTAAGTTTTGATACTATATTACTTATAATACCTTCATCTGATTTTGGAATTGGAGCTATTGAACCCACATAACCACTAACGAAACTTACTACTGCATCTAATATCGGATTGTTAGTTTTTTCGGCATAAACTACTGCAACATCTTTGTTTTCAGCATTTGGATTTATTTTTGTAACATATGCTAATGCAGTTCTTACAGCTGAATCATCACTACCTGATGCGATTATCGTATTTTCTGCATTTCTTGACAGCGTATTTTCTATAATTCTTGGAGCTCCGCTACCAATAATTATAGCATTCTTTGGTTTTGCAGTCTCTAATATTTTTGCCAATCCTTCATCTTTACCTAACCCATAGTATAATACAGGAGCTCCGAAACTCACTGCCACAGGACTTATTTTTTCATTAAATCCTTCTACAACTACAAGGTTATCTAATAATTCTGGTTTTTCCGCTTTAATTAATTCATACATTTTTTGGGAAGTTTCGATTCTAGTTTCCCCCCAAACTCTTTGAGTAGTTATTTTTAATCCTTTTATCTGGTTCTCTACATTGGTGCTAACTGCAACCGAACCACCGACAATTATTACCTTGTCAATATTATTTCTTTCAAGTTCTCTTTTAGCATCATCTGATAATTCACCTGTTGGCGTATATATCAGTTTATATCCCATTGCTTTGGCATAAGGTGCCGCAACAATGGCATCTGCTGGTGTTGATACTACAACTGCTACATTTTCAGCAATTCCTGACGCAAAACTAAGTGGTAATGCACCTAAAATTACTATCAGAGATAGCAGTATGGAATAGACTTTCATAACAATCCTCCTATATTTTTATTTGACGATAAATAATAAATACATAATGTTTTTATATCATTTCATTATATATTAACTTTACGATTATTTAGTATTCTAATATTTGCGGAAGCGGAATATATCAAATTCTTCGTAATATCTCCCCAATATAGTGTGGTTTTTAAATATATTCCATTTACATTAAGCAAATAATGTGTAATTGTCTATGGGAGGAGGCGATTTACTTACCTTATATTTTAATTAAATGCAACGAGTTCGTCGATTTAATATAATAAATATTATATTATTTTCTCCCAAAATCATCGTCAAATCTAATAATATCGTCCTCTTCCAAATATTCTCCCACCTGTATTTCTATAACTTCCAAAGGTATTTTGCCATGGTTTTCCAACCTATGTTTTAATCCACTTTTTACAAAAATACTTTCCCCACTTCTAACAAATGTTTTATTTCCTTCAATAATTACACTTGCCGCCCCTTTTACTACAACCCAATGCTCACTTCTATGGTGGTGAAGCTGATAACTTAACTTTTTATTTGGAAGAACCGTGATTCTTTTAATTTTATAAAATAATCCTTCTTCTAATATTGTATATGTTCCCCACGGTCGATATACAGTTTTATGAAATTGAATTCTATCGTCTTTTTTATTTTTTAAGTATTTAACTACATCTTTTACTTTTTGAGATTCCCCTTTACTGCATACCAATAAAACATCTTTTGTATCTACTACTATTGTATCTTCAATCCCGATTAATGATACAAGTTTTTCGTCCGTAATATTGATTAAATTGTTTTTAGAATCTATCGATATACTATCCCCATATATTACATTTCCATGCTCATCCTTCTCAAAATATTCATAAAAAGAGTCAAAACTTCCCATATCATTCCAAATTATATTTAATGGAATTACTGCAACTTTATTTGATTTTTCCATAATGCCGTAATCCACCGAGATATCTGGAACATTATTATATATTTCATCAATATTATTAAATTTAAATGCTTCATAAACTTCTGGGCAGTGTTTTTCAACTTCATTTTTAAAAATATTCGCATCAAAAAGAAACATCCCACTATTCCATAAATAATTATTTTGAACATATTGTTTAGCAGTTTTTAAATCTGGCTTTTCTTTGAATTCCCCTACTTTATACCCTCCGTCCAATTTTTCAGCAGGTTTTATATATCCATATCCAGTATTTGGCTCTGTTGGCTTAATTCCAAATGTAATAATATATTCTTTTGCCAATTCTTGCCCCAATAATACAGTAGATATAAATTCTTCTTCATTTTCAATCAGATGGTCGGAAGAGAATACCCCAAATATATTATTTTCTTCGTTATCCTCCTTTTCATCGTTAGCCACTCCATAATAAATTGCGGGAAGGGTATTTTTACCAACTGGCTCAATTAATATATTATCTTCGTTGAAATTATTGTTCTCATTATTGCTATCACCACCATTACTACCACTAATATTATATCCTAATTCCTCAATCTGTCCCAATACTAAAAATTTATGTTTTTCATTTGTGATGATATATATTTCGTCAATATTTGATAATTTTAAACATCTTTCAAAAGTCATCTGAAATAATGATTTATTGAATTTTTTTAACTTTATAAATTGTTTTGGATAATATTCCCTACTTAGTGGAAATAATCTACTACCCACTCCACCTGCCAATATTAATGATTTTATTTTTTTCATGTTTTTTCACCCACTACTTTAATGTCATTTAATAAAAATCCAAAAAAACACAGTAATCCAATACCTGCCAATACCAAACACTGTAAAACATAACTATGTTTTAAGGTATTTGTAAATATACTTATTATACCATATCCCAATAATACGGGAGGAATTATTGCATATAACCATTTATTGTATGTTTTATTATTATTGAGTTTTTCATTAGATGATATATATTTGTCTAGTGAA
>OFDE01000057.1_pt1 | contig 15636 bp, 12 predicted proteins | sample 1520281 | NCBI WGS metagenome assembly OFDE01 (sample SAMEA3696446, study PRJEB22514) | metagenome | biome: water; feature: marine; material: hydrothermal vent | place: Pacific Ocean | collected 2014-08-12 | depth 1521 m | reverse complement strand
ACCTAATTATAGAGTAATTTGGCTTGTTGTCTAATTGGGTATGGATTTATTAGGGTTGATTATAATAAGTAGTTATTTCAAATAAGACAATTTTTATCTTAATTAGGTTAAAATTTCTAAAATATAAAAAAGGTAATATTATGGAAGTATATTTAGATAACAATTCTACAACTTCATTAGATCCTAAGATTAAGGATATATTGTGTCAAACAACCGATATATTTGGTAATGCAAATGTGATCTATAAGCAAGGGATAGATACAAGAGCAAAACTAAATGAAGCTTATGATAAAGTTTATGATAGTTTAAATGCTAGTGATGATGATGATATTGTGTTTACATCTTCAACAACAGAGGGTAACAATGCAGTAATCAAAACATTTTTAGATCTGTTTTTAAAAGGCAGTGAAAAAAATCATATCATTGCATCAGTTGCTGAACATGCAAGTATTAAATCTCCTTTGAACTATTGTAAAAGTTTTGGTATGGAGGTAACTTATCTTGGAACAAATGAAGATGGTTTAATAGATTTAGATGAACTAAAATCTGCTATTACTAATAAAACAGCATTAATTACAATTTTAACAGCTTCAAATGAAACAGGTGCAATTCAACCTATTAAAGATATAGCAAAAATAGCTCAAGGTCAAGGGATCCCTTTTCATACAGATGGGGCTCAAGCAATAGGAAAAATAAAAGTTGATCTGCAAGATTTAGGAGTTGATTATTTTACTTGGTCAGCACATAAGTTTCATGGACCAAAAGGAATAGGTGGTCTTTTTATAAAAGCAAAAGCTCCATTTGTGCCACTTATTCATGGAAGTAAAAATGTGATGGGTGGAAAAAGATCTGGATCTGTATATAATAATGGTATTTTTGCTATGGCTCAAGCTATTGAAGATGCAAATTCTGATATGAATATAGCATATATTAAAAATCATATAGGAGCTTTAAGAGATAGGCTTGAAGATGCTATTTTAAATATAGCAGATACAAAATCTTATGTTCCAAAAGATAAAAGATTAAACAATATTGTTGTAGCTTCTTTTAAAGGAATTGAAGGTGAAGCGATGCTTTGGGATATGTATCAGCATGGTATTTCTATCTCTACAGGAAGTAGCTGTAGTAGTGAAGATTTAGAAGCTAGTGCAGTAGTTGAAGCACTTGGAGAAAAAACAGAAATAGCAAATGCTACTGTTATGTTTGCATTAAGTAAATTTACAACACATGAAGAGATAGATTATGTGATTGAAAAATTACCTAAAATTGTTGAAAGAATTAGAAATATATCTATGACTTATGCTAAACAAAAAGCATTTTCAGCTTTTATAGAGGAACATTAGAGAGTGAGTAGTGAGTGGTAGGTAGTAAGTAGTGAGTGGTGAGTAGTAGGTAGGATATGAAGTGTGAAACTTTAGATGTTTGGAAACAAAGTTGTAGGATAAGTGTAGATATTTATAAATATTTTGCACAGTGTAAAGATTTTGGATTTAAAGATCAGATTACACGAAGTTCATTATCTATTGCAAGTAATATCGCAGAGGGTTTTGAAAAAGATTCAAATAAAGAAAAAATTAGATATATTGAGATTGCAAAAGGTTCAGTAGCTGAGCTTATTACTCAAATTTATATTGGGATTGAAATTGAATATATCAATAAACAAACAGGTTTAGAGTGGATTAAAAAATTAAATGAAATTAATCCAATGTTACAAAGTTTAAAAAATAGATTAAGAAGTGAGTAGATAGTGAGTGGTGAGTAGTAGGTAGTAAGTGGTGAGTAGTTAGTGGTGAATGATCTATGAACTACCTACCACTTACTACTTACTACCCACCATTTACTACCCACTAAAACAACAAAAGGAGTAAAAAGATATGGCAAGAAGTGATTTAGTAAGTGGAAATGTATGGGAACAATACAGTAAAAAAGTTCAAGATCGTATGAATAATCCTGTAGCATTAGGAGAATTGACTCAAGAAGATGCTACAAGATTAAATGGAAGATTGATAGTTGCAGATTTTGGAGCAGAATCTTGTGGAGATGCTGTGCGACTTTATTGGGTGGTTGATGAGAAAACAGATAAAATATTAGAATCAAAATTCAAATCTTTTGGTTGTGGAACAGCTATTGCTTCTAGTGATGCAATGGCAGAGCTTTGTGTAGGAAAAACTGTAGATGAAGCTATTCATATCACAAATCAAGATGTTGAAGCTTATTTAAGAGATGATGAAAATACTCCAGCAGTTCCACCTCAAAAGATGCATTGTTCTGTTATGGCTTATGATGTTATACTTGAAGCTGCTGCTCAATATAAAGGAGTTAGTAGAGAAACACTTGTAAATGCTGATATAGTTTGTGAATGTGCAAGAGTTACTAAACAAGAGGTTATCGATGCTATTAGGACACATGATATAAAAGAGGTTGAACAAATTATTGAAATTACAAAAGCTGGAAGTTATTGTAAATCTTGTATAAGACCTGGTGGTCATGAACCAAAAGATATATATCTTGTAGATATTTTAGCTGAAGTTAGAGAGCAAATAAATAGAGAAAAATTAGAAGCAGCTGCACAAACTACACAAAGTGGAGAAAATTCTTTTGATAAAATGACAATGGTTCAAAGAATAAAAGCAGTTGATGTTGTAATAGATGAATATATAAGACCAATGCTTGTAATGGATGGTGGAGATATGGAGATAATTGATATAAAAGAAAATCTTCCATACTATGATATTTATATAAGATACTTAGGTGCTTGTGGAAGTTGTGCAAGTGGAAGCACAGGAACACTTTATGCTATAGAAGCAACTTTAAGACAAAAAGTTGATGAAAACATAAGAGTTTTACCAGTTTAGGTAAAATTTTTACTGTTTTTGTTACTTTTTTACATAAAATTATACTGAACATCTAAAACTAATAGATAAATATAATATTTTAACATAATCATAAAATAAATTTTGTTATGCTTATTTCAAATTTTTTTTAAGGATAAATTATGATTAAAATCAAGCTTACATTGATGTTTGTAGTTTTTTCTGTTTTATCAATAGTATTTAACGGTTGTGGTATTGATAATACAGATGAAAATATTGTTGGCAATAATTTAGTAAGTGCTACAGTTATAGATGATATAAATGCATCTGTGATGTTAAATATTGTAAAAGCAAAGATAGATGCAAATGCTACAAATGCTTTTGGATATAAAGCAGTTAAAATTACTTACAAAACAAAAGGTCAAAATAATGAAGATATTACAGCTTCGGGACTTCTTGTAATACCAAGTGCAACAGAGGCTTATAATGCTTATAGAATATCTCAAGGAGAAACACCTTTTTCAATTTCAGCTATTTGTGATAACCATGGAACAATATTTACAAATGCAGAAGCTCCTACCAATACAGAAGTTGCAAATGGAATACCAGATTATTCTTTGGCAGTTTCAACAACGGGATATGCTGGTTTTGCTTTAATTGCACCTGATTATATAGGTTATGGAGATTCAAATAATATAGTTCATCCATATATGCTTAAAAAAGCAAGTGCTAGGGCATCTTTAGATATGATAAGAGCAAGTATAAGATATATGACAGATAATAATATTTTATTTAATGGTCAATTATATATTAGTGGATACTCTCAAGGTGGATATACTGCTATGGCATTAGCTCAAGATATAGAAGAAAATCATAGTGATGAGTTTAAACTTATGGGTGTTGCTCCTATGGCTGGACCTTATGATTTAAAAGGTTTAGGAGATATTGAAGTAAATGCTACACATCTTATGCAATATCCTGCATTTTTAGAATATATAGTTTCTTCATATTCACAATATAACACAAACATTACATTAGATGATATTTTAAATAGTGATATAAATAAAACTACATTTAATCCGTTGTTTATGGGTGATTATAACGGAACTGTTATTCAAGTATCTACTTTTGGATTATCTGCTCAAGGTGGGTATAAAGAATATAATGCTAGTAAACTATTTAGTGCTTCTTTTATAAATGATTATCAAAATAATCAAAATAATGCAGTAAAAGTAGCTTTTGAAGAAAATAGTGTGTATAATTGGAAACCAAAATCTAAAATATATTTAATTCAATGTGAACAAGATGAAATAATACCACTTAGTATGACCGAAACTGCTTATAATAAATTTATAGAAAATGGAGCAACTGATATTAACAAAACAATAATACCTACTGTAATGTTATCGCAACAACAAGATGCTACACATCCATTTATTCATGCAAATTGTGCAACAGAAGCCTATGGTGCAGCAATAAATTGGTTTAATCAAATAAGAAGTGGGGAGATAAAATAATGAAAACAATACTAAAAATAGCATCATTATCTATAATAACAAGTAGTGTATTATTTGCAAGTGCTTGGAGAATACCAGAGCAATCTGCAAAATCAGTAGCATTAAGTGGAGCTTATATAGCAAATTCAAATAAGGCTGAAGCATCATATTATAACCCTGCTAATATGAGCTTTAATGCAGATCAAAAAGATTTAGAAATTTCTTTAATGCATATACATCTAACAGGTATTAAATATAAAGACAATACAACAACTTTTAAAGATGGAATCTCAAAAGAAGAGAATTTTGTAGTGCCAACAATATTTTTTACATCTTGCAAACACAATAACTTTAGATATGGTTTTTCTATTACAGCTCCAGGTGGATTAGCTAAAAGATGGGATTATTTGTATGAAAAATTATATGCAGAAGAGTTTAGTTTAAAAATAATAGAATTTAATCCTGTTGTTTCTTATATGCTTGGTGATAGTTTCTCAATTGCTGGTGGTTTAAGAGCAGTTTATAGCAAAGGAATTGTAAAAAGTGATGGAACTACAATAAAACCAGTTGCACGAGATATGGAGGGTAATACCTTAGAATATGGTTATAATATGGCATTAGCTTATAAAATAACAAATAAAAGCAATATTTCATTAACTTATAGGTCAAATGTTGATTTAAAAGAGGAGGGTAATGCAAAATTATATCTAAGTAGAACAAAAGTGTATGATGGTGGAGCAAATGTTACAGTTCCTTTACCAGCAGTTTTAAGTGCTGCTTATTCGTTTAAATTTAATAAAACAACAATAGAAATAGAATATGATAAAACATATTGGTCTAAATATAAAGCTTTAGATTTTGAATATGATAGTCCTATACCGTTGGTATTAAAAGGTGCTTTTGATAATCCAAAAGATAGACAATGGAAAGATACTAGGGCATATAGATTAGGTATTACACATCAACTAAGTAACAAAACAACTATTATGTTTGGTTATGCAAAAGATGAAAATCCTGAACCAACTAAAAATGTAGGTTTTGAACTACCTGATAGTGATGCAACATTATATTCTGCAGGTTTTGATTATAAATTAGATAAAAAAAGCAGTTTTTCTGTTGGATACTTAGTTGATATCAAAGATTCAAGAAAAGTAACAAATTATGATGAAAATAATCAAAAAGTTGTAGATGGTGAATTTACCGATGCAAAAGCATATTTACTTTCTGTGGCTTATAGGATAAGTTTTTAATGTCTTTAAATTATAAATATAATAATTTTTATGAGTTATTAGAAAAAAATATTAAGGAAAAAAGTAATAAAAATATTATTTTAACTCAAACAACAAAACTTACAAATAAAGAACTTAAAAATAAAGTTGATCAATTTGCTAGATTTTTGGAGTTAAGTGGTATTAAATATAAAGATAAAGTAGCTATGGTCTTAGAAAATAGCGAATATTTTATTATATCTTTATTTGCGATTACAAAATTGGGTGCTATTGCAGTTCCTATAAATAATTTTTTAAAACAAGATGAACTTGAGTATATTATAAATAATTGTGAAGCAAAATTACTTATAGCAAGTTCCGAATTTAAAAAAGAGTTAGCAAATGTATTGGAAAATACATTTGTGCAAAAAATTATATGGACAAACAATTCATCAAAATTAGATGAAAATAATTTTTGTTTTGATGAGGCATTGAACCATATTAATATTAATGAAGATATTATTCATTCTCCAAAATTAGATGATATTGCAATTATTATTTACACTTCTGGAACCACAGGTAATCCAAAAGGAGCTATGTTAAGTTATAGAAATATCTTTTCAAATTCTATTGCTGGTGGTGAAAGATTTAAATTGACTTCAAAGGATCGTTTTATAGTTTATTTGCCTATGTTTCATTCTTTTACTTTGGGAGTTATGATAATTGCACCTATTTACTACAATGCTTCAATAGTAGTTGTGAAATCTATTTTTCCTTTTTCAAATGTTTTAAAACAGGTTTTATTAAAAAGAGTTACAATTTTTTTAGGAGCACCTCAAATTTATAATGCATTAAATAAGGCTAAAATTCCTTGGTATTTTATGTGGTTTAATTCTATAAGATTATTTATTAGTGGTTCTGCACCATTAAGTGAACAAGTTTTAAACGATTTTAATAAAAAATTTAAAAATGCTATTATGATAGAGGGATATGGTTTAAGCGAATGTTCTCCAGCAGTTAGTTCAAACTTATTTGACAAAAGAAAGGTTTTAAGTGTAGGACTACCTTTTAAAACTTATGAAGTTAAAATAGTAGATGATGAGCTTTTAGAAGTAGAAACAGGTCAAATAGGTGAGATTATTGTTCGCGGTGATTGTGTAATGCAAGGTTATTACAATAATGAAACAGCAACAGATGAAACTATTATAAATGGATGGTTAAGAACAGGAGATTTAGGATATGTTGATAAAGATGGTTTTATATATATTGTAGATAGAAAAAAAGATTTAATTATCTCAAAAGGTATCAATGTATATCCAAGAGAGATAGAGGAGTTGATAGTTAAATTAGATGAAGTAGATGCAGTAGCAGTTATTGGAATAGAAGATGAAACAAAAGATGAAAAAATTGTTGCTTTTGTTCAGTTACAAGAAAATAAAAATATTGATGAGTTATCTATAAAAAAATATCTAAAAGAGCATTTGGCAAATTTTAAAATACCAAAACATATATATTTTATAGATGAATTACCTAAAAATGCAACCAATAAAGTTTTAAAACGAAAATTAAAAGAAGATATTCAATTTTATACTAAATCATCAATTGATAAAAAACTTTAAATGCAAATTCTATAATTGAAAAAAATTATTTAGAATAAAAATACTAAATTAAGTTGTTTGCTTCTCTAAAAGCATTATAAACATCAGATTATAAGTAATATTTCCTCTAAAATCATTTTTATTAATTGTGGCTATAAAACTTATTTTTTTACCAATATATATATTATCAATATCTACAAATACAACCATATCTATAAAATATATCCCATCGGAAACTACAAGTTTAAAAAACTCTTTATTTTTACCCATTTTTTTCATATCTATAATCTGAAGATTTTCAAATATAAAACTTGGGATACTATTATCTAAACCAAATGGCCTAAAGCTATCTATCATATCATATAACTCTTGACCCACTAAAGATAGATCAAGCACCCCTAGGCTATTAGATTTTATCTCTATATCACTACTATTTAGATTTGATATCTCTTTGTTAAGCAGTTTTTTTAGCTCTGTTAAATTCTCTTTTTTTAAACTAAGTCCAGCAGCACTTTTATGCCCACCATATCCTAAAAGCAAACTATCACATGGACGAATAAGATTATACAGATGAACAGTTGCACTTCTACTACTTCCTTTTGCAATATCATCAGTAATAGAAAACACAAAAGATGGTTTTTTATATTTATCACTTAATTTACTAGCAACAATTCCTATAATACCTTCATTCCAGCTATTGCTTGATACTACTATAACTTTATCATTTTTATCAACTTGTGCTTTTGCTTCTTGATAGATATTTTGTTGCTCTAGCTTTCTTTGTTCATTTAACTCTATTAAATCTTCCAAAATCTTATTAGCTTGATTGATATTTTTTGATAATAAAAACTTTAAAGATATACTAGCATCTTTCATCCTACTAGCACAATTAATCAATGGTGCTATTTTAAATCCTACATCCTCTTCATTGATAGTTTGCAATCCTAATCTTTGTTTTAAACTAATTATTGGAACTCTTTGGCTTGTAGATAATTGTTGTAGTCCTTTTTTTACCATAGCAGTATTTAAGGATCGCATAGGCATAATATCTGCAATAATAGCTATAGATAATATATCAAAAAATTCCATCATATTAATATTTAACTGTGCCTCTTTTTTTATCATAGCACATAAATACCAAGCTACTTGAGCTCCGCAAATATCCTTATGTACAAATGTGCAATCTTTTTGTTTTGGATTTACTATTGCATAAGCATTAGGTAGCTGTGTTCCAACTATATGATGATCTGTGATAATTAAATCAATATTTTTCTCTTTGCATATTTTAGCAGCTTCAAATGCTCCAATACCATTATCAACAGTGATTATAATACCACTTTGAATATCTTTTATTAAATCGGCACTAATACCATATCCATGAATAAATCTATTTGGTATAATATAATCTATTTGCACACCCAACAGATTAAAAAACTCTATCATTATGGTTGTAGATACTATCCCATCTACATCATAATCCCCTACAACTAAAATCTTTTCACCATCTTTGATGGCTTTTAAAATCCTATGTGTTGCTTTTTTAATATCTTTAAAACCATCTGGCTGTGGAAGATCTTTTAGAAGAGTAAAAGAATCATCTTTTACCCTATCGTTTAATATTTGATATATTTTCTCTTGAGTTAAATATGGCATATTTATCTATCTTTAGATAAACCTGCTTTTATAAAATCTAAAATTATTGGATTTGGAGTTTGTAAACTACTTGTAAATTCTGGATGGAATTGAACACCTACAAACCATTTATGTTCAGGTATCTCTACAACTTCTATAAGCCCATTGCTTTGCCCTGTAATAACCATACCATTTTTTTCCAATATCTCTTTATATGCTGGATTTGCTTCATATCTATGTCTATGTCTTTCGTAAGAGATACCTTTACCATAAGCTTTTTGTAGATTGCTATTATCTTTTGTTTCAAAAGGGTATTCCCCTAATCTCATAGTTCCACCCATAGGTGATTGATGAGTTCTTAGTTGCTTATTTCCACTTGTATCTAAAAACTGTTCTATTAGATAAATAGCAGGTTCTTTTGTATCTTTATCAAACTCTACACTATTAGCATCTTTTATACCACAAACATTTTGCAAATACTCTAAAATAGATAGTTGCATACCTAGACATATCCCTAAATATGGAATATTATTTTCTCTAGCAAATTTAATAGCTTCAATTTTACCTTTGACACCTCTTTGACCAAATCCACCAGCAACTAATACACAATCACTATCTTCTATAATCTCTTTAGCACCTTTATCCTCAATATCTTCACTATCACACCAATTAATATTTATCCTCGTATTTAAGTGAGCTCCACAATGAACAAATGCTTCTGTTAATGATTTATAAGCCTCCTTTAAATCAAGATATTTACCCACAAATGCAAGATTTATCTCATCTCTTGGACTAATAATATGTTTTACTAAACTATCCCATTTATCCATATCAGGAGTGATATTTTCTAATTCAAAATGCTTACTTATAGATTTTAAAATACCCTCTTTTAAAAACTTCATCGGGACATCATATATAGTTTTTGCATCACCTGCTTCTATAATCGCATCTTCATCTACATCACAACTATAAGCTAGTTTTCTTTTAAGATCTGTTGGTAACTTTTTCTCTGTTCTACATATTAACATATGTGGCATAATACCTATTCTTCTAAGTTCTTGAACACTATGTTGAGTTGGTTTAGTTTTAAGTTCACCTGCTGCACTAATATAAGGCACAAGTGTTACATGGATATTCATAGTTGTAGTTTTTGGATTTTCATGTCTTATTTGTCTTACTGCTTCCATAAAAGGCAACCCCTCTATATCTCCAACAGTTCCACCAAGCTCTACTATTAAAACATCATGCCCTTTTCCTGCACGATAAATTCTATCTTTGATCTCATCAACAATATGTGGAATAACCTGAATAGTTTTTCCTAAATATCCACCTTCTCGCTCTCTTGCTATTACACTACTATATATTTGTCCTGTGGTGAAATTGTTCATCTTGCCTAAGGTTTTATCTATAAATCTTTCGTAATGTCCAAGATCAAGATCAGTTTCTGCTCCATCTGCTGTTACAAATACTTCACCATGTTCCAATGGACTCATAGTTCCAGGATCTACATTTAAATATGGATCAATTTTTAGCATACTTACATCAAATCCACTTTGTTTAAGAAGTGCAGCGATACTTGCACTACTTATACCTTTACCTAAACTACTTAGAACTCCACCTGTAACAAATATATATTTAGTCATTTTTTCTATTATCCTTTTATTTTTAAGCTTTTAGTAAACTAATTTTAAAACTAGCACCTTTATAATCTATACCATCCAATGAAATATCTTTATTCTCAACACTTAATATCCCATCCAAATGTTTTTCTATAATATCTTTTGACATATACAACCCTATACCAGTTCCTTGTGATTGATGCTTAGTAGTAAAATATGAATCAAAAACTTTTTCTATAATCTTTGGTGGAATACCACCAGCATTATCCTGAATATAAATATTGTAGTATTGATCATCCTCTTCACATCTAATATGAACAAACTTATGTTCAATATCATTTTCCAAAATAGCATCTTTTGCATTGTTTAAAATATTTAAAAATACTTGTGATAATTCACTAGGCATGCCAAAAGATTCAAATTTATCATTACCTTCACATTGATTTGTAAGTGAAATATCTGTATCCTTATAAACTGCAGATGTAATAGATAATGTTTTACTTATCACTTCAGCAATTTTAAAATTAACTTTTTTCTTATCTTCTTTAAAAAATCCTCTAAAATCCTCTATTGTTTGAGTTAAGAAATCAACATAATTCATAATCCTATCATAAGATTCGCTTATCTCATCATTATCTGTAATACCTAGCTCTATTTGAAGTTTCATACCTGAAGCAGTAGTATTAATAGCACTTAAAGGCTGTCTCCATTGATGAGCAATATTTCCTATCATTTCACCCATAGCCGCAAATCTCGATTGTTGGATAAGTTGCCTATCTTTTTCTCTAGCTTTATTTGATTCTATTATAATTTTTTGTTCAAGATTTTCATTTAAATCTTGTAATTCTCTAGTTTTTTCTGCTACAATTAATTCTAAATTATTATTTAATTTTGCAAGATTTAGTTGTGTTTTTATCTCCTGAGTAATATCATTTAAAGATACAATAGTAATAAAATCATCTTTTTGATCACTTAATGATGTTTTATTTACCAAAACTGAAAAATGTTTCTCTTGACCTTTATATTTAATTAAAGCCTTAAAATTAATCTCTGGATGTTGCAAAATATAATCTGTCCAAACTACACCATTTTTGTATATTTTTGTCCTAAGATAATCTTTAGAAGGAAGATTCTCAAATTCAAAAAAATCACATACACAAGCATGTTTCTTTTTAAAATCTTCTAAATTTTTAAAATCTGTAAACAATTTAAAAAAAGCTTCATTCGTGTCGCTCATCTCTTCACCATTTGATACAATAATAATATTTGGTTGAGCATCTAATATCGCACGAATAGATCTCTCTTGTTTTTGCAATTTATCATTTACTGATTGTAATAAAATATTTTCTTTATTGATAATTTTTATAATTCTATATCCAAAAATTAAAACAAGCAAAATAACACTTATAATTACTACAATTTTAATATTTAAATACTCTTGTTTTTGTTTAATAATTGTTTTTTCAATCACTTTTAAAGTAATATCACTTTCATAAAGTAATCTTCTAATATTTTCAGTCATTCTTGTAAAAAATGCTGGCTTATTTTTATAAAATCTTCTTACTTTTTTATCCGCTTTATAATAATTTGATATATCATGAGCTCTGATATATTTAGCTCTTATTAATAAAATTTTATTAATAGTTTTCAACATATCCTTAATATCGTCAATTTTTGGTCTTAAATCAATAACTTCAAGTGACAATTTATCTTTTTTATGTTTTTTATAATTTATAACTTTTACGGTTGATAAATGACCGGCAACATTTAATCTAATAACTCTTTTTAATATACCTCCATTTTGAAGCACATCCAAAGCTTCTGTGATTGTTTTAAGATTTTTCTGAATCTCTTCATTTACCAATTTTATCTTTCGTTCTGATATGGAAGCTGACCCCAATTCAAAAAATAAAGCTTTAATTTTTTGAATATCTTCAGCTATAAATTCACCAATTTGTATTTTTTGTTCATAAGTTTTTGTTGTTTGATCTAATTGAACCATAAGATTTGCAAATATCATATTAACGGATATTAATAATATAAATCCTACAATAAACAATCCAATTAATACTTGTAGTTTAGTCGATGTTTTTGATAGCATCTATTTTATAAACCCATATTCTCTCATAATTTGTTGCCCTTTTAAAGAACTTGCATATTTCATAAAAGCTTTTGCAATTTTTGGGTGTTGTGAAAATTTTAATAAATTTATCTCTAATTTTTTCTTTGGAGCATATTTTTCATTTATATCAATAATATCAATATATTTTTTATTATCATCAAAATATCCAGAAGCTCTCCAGTTTACAGCCATATCAACTATTTTTTCTCTTAAAGCACTATTAATATTTCTTGAATCAGTTCCAACTTCCAATGTCCTATCAAAAGCATCTTCATAAAACTGTTCCCCTTTATATGCAATTAAAACTTTTTTTGTTTGTTTACCAATAGATCCACTTTTTGGATCACATAACATAGTAGCTACTTTATCATCCAAAAGTCTATCTAATGACTTAATATGTAAAGGATTGCCTTTTTGAACAAAAATTGCTGCTTGATTATACCCAACATAAACCTTATCAAGCAAAAGTCCCTCTTTTAGATGTTTTTTTCTATAAGATGCTGAACCAGGAAGATATAAATCACCTTTTTGAGCATACTTCAATGATTTATAAAGATCACCAGAACCACCTTGCAATATATTTATCTTACAATTATACTTTTTCTCTATAATTTTAGATATTTTTAACACATTTTGTATCCAGCTTTTATAAAATCCAAAATTATAGGACTTGGAGTTTGCAAACTACTTGTAAATTCAGGATGGAATTGAACCCCTACAAACCATTTATGTTTTGGAATTTCAACAACTTCAATTAATCCGTTTGATTGTCCTGTAATATCCATACCATTTTTTTCTAAAATATCTTTGTATTTTGGATTTGCCTCATATCTGTGTCTATGTCTTTCATAGGAAATACCTTCTCCATAAGCTTTCTGGAAAAAAGAACACATGAAGGGCTAACCAGACACAAATGCAGAGATTTTTCAAAAAACCACCCCCCGGGCTGAGTATGCCTGGCCATGGGATTGACTCGCCTGCCCCGTCTAATCCAGATTTCCTGAGTCTGTGAAATGTGAAAATCTCCTTCAAGCATAAACTTAAGCTGTAGCGAAAGCTTTTCCGGCAACCAATAGTCGTCAGAATCAAGCAAAGCCAGAAAATCACCCCTGGCCCTTTTAAGACCAAAGTTCCGCGCAGACGATACACCTTTATTTTCTTGATAAAAATAATGGAACCTTTTATCTTTAATTTTTTCTAACAATCTCCTGGTCTGATCGTTTGATCCGTCATCCACCACGATCAGCTCCAGATTTTGCCAGGTCTGATTAAGCACGGAATTTACAGCCTGCTCTATAAACTGAGCACGGTTAAAAGTAGGAATAATAACAGAAACCAACATATTTCATAATGTAGGGGCACGGCGCTGCCGTGCCCCTGAATTGCGTATTAAAAAACGATCATAAATTTTATAAAATCCGATGAAAATCATTCAGGTTATTAATGTCCGCTGGTTTAATGCCACTGCCTGGTATGGGCTTTTCCTGGGCAAATTGCTTCAAGAGGCTGGTCATGATGTTCTGATTCTGGCCTTAAAAAACACAGAACCCTATTTCAAAAGCCTTGAATGGAGGCTGGACACACGCTGTTTTGATCTAAACACCAGAAATCCGATCAAATTTTGCAATTTATATTTTGATTTAAAAAAATTAATTTTTCAATTTAAACCGGATATTGTCAATTGCCATCGGGGAGAAGCATTTGTCCTCTGGGCCTTGTTACAAAAAAGGCTTAAAAACTTTTGTCTGATCCGAACAAGAGGCGATCAAAGGCTACCAAAAAGAAATTTTATCAATATCCTGCTTCACAAACACTATTGCCAGGCAATAATTACCACAAATTCCTTCATGTATAAACATTTCAAAGACAAGTTTAAAATCCCGACAGACAAACTTTACCTCATACCTGGCGGAGTTGATACCAAAAAATTCTTTTTTCAAAAATCTGCTCGGAAAAAAATACGTCAGAGTTTAAATTTTAGCAACAAAGACTTTGTCGTAGGCCTGTTAGGCCGCTTTGATAAGGTCAAGGGACAAAAAGAGCTGATTCAGGCAGTCGCGCTGCTTTATCATAAAAAGAAAATTAAAAACATAAGGCTGCTCTTGATTGGATTTTCATCTGCACTGCCTGAAAAACAAATCAAAAAATGGCTTACAAAATATAAAATTGAAAACATAACCCGGATTACTGGCAGGGTCAAAAACGTCCGTGACTATATTTCGTCTCTGGACTTAGGAGTCATTTCTTCATTATGGACAGAAGCAATCGCCAGGGCAGCCCTGGAAATCATGGCCTGCCAGATTCCTTTAATCAGCACCCGGGTCGGGATTATGCCCGATCTCTTGCCAGAGGAGGCCATGGTCCCTGCTGGAAATACAGAAGAATTGGCCAGATTGATTTATAAAGTTATGAACGACTCTAACTTTTATGCTCACTTAAAAGAAACTGCCATAAAAACTATTTCCAACCTTACCAGAGAGGATTTTTTGCAGGCTACGCTTGACGTTTATGTGAAAGGGGTAAATAAGGGGTAAGGATTAAGGGCTAAGGGGTAAAAAATCATGAAACCCAAAATTGCTCTTCTTTTACCCAAACTAAGCCTTTACGGAGGAGCAGAACGCTTTGCTTATAATCTAGCTTGCGCTCTCACACCTGACTTTGACGTCCATTTCATCTGTGCTAAAAAAGAAGCACCTGTGCCGGAAGGAGTAAAGGTCACCTGCCTCGGAAGACCTCCTCTAGGTAAGGCCATGAAAATTTTATGGTATGCAGTGCGAACTGAGCTTTTCTTACGAGGCCACAATTTTGACCTTACAGTAGGTCTGGGGAACACTTTTAGACAGGATGTATTACGCTTAAGTGGTGGCCCTATAAAAATCTTCTGGGAACTTAGCAAAAAAGCCTATGCCGAAGGACTGTCCAGAAATTTCAAGATGATACGGCGTCGCATCTCTCCAGGCAACAGATTGACTCAGGCTATTGAAAGAATCCAACTGCGAAATAGTCAACACTTAATTGCTGTCTCCCATTTGGTACGGAACTGGACCATCAAAGCTTATCCTTTCTTAAGCAAAAAAAAATTTCAAATCATCTACAACCAGCCTGATTTATCCAGGTTCTCTCCAGCAGGCAGCGAATTAAAGCAAAA
>OFDE01000055.1_pt1 | contig 15733 bp, 11 predicted proteins | sample 1520281 | NCBI WGS metagenome assembly OFDE01 (sample SAMEA3696446, study PRJEB22514) | metagenome | biome: water; feature: marine; material: hydrothermal vent | place: Pacific Ocean | collected 2014-08-12 | depth 1521 m | reverse complement strand
TTTATCCGAATTACAATATCTGCACCTTATCATAGTGTATATATAAGTCAATGGATATATTTATACCCTATGGTAATCAGTTATTAAATCATGACCAAAAATTTATTTTGAATTTCCTTTAAGTGAAATTCATATTATTTTATTAAGTAATGTAATAATTATGCAATTGAATAATTATTTTATTATGTAATTATTTAATTAAATCAAAATCCCTTAAATCAAATACTAATTCATCCAATCCACTGACACTCCTATTTTTAACATTCCGTCCAACAATGGCATAATACTTTTCATATTCATTCAATCCCACCAAATCAGATTTTCGCTTTAAATCATTTAGTATTTTATTCACATCATTGGTATTTAAGTCCCTCCATTTAACTTCAACAAAAAGTGCCTTTTTCTCATTTTTATTTAAACAAATTATATCTATTTCTTCTCCTTTCTTCCACCACCTACCGATGTTTAAAAATTTAAAAGGCAATTTCCCTTGTTTATTTAAATCTATCAAAAATTCCATAACTATTTTTTCGAAGACAAAACCTAAATATTGATTATAGTCCCTTTTTATCTCAGATACATCAAATAATCCTTCCTCAATCGCAGATAAGTTTGGAAAAATATATTTAAAGTAAAATGCTGTGAAATTGTCTTTTATATAATACCTTCCTTTCTTTGACTTTGGAGATTCTGTTATTGGGAGCTCCTTTACAATAAACTCAGTTTCAATTAAATTCCTTAGATACGGTGTAATATCAGAATGTTTAACGCCTATATAATCTTTTATAGCCCCTAATGTTGTATTTCCATAAGCTATTGCTTCTAAAATCTTTTTATACACAATAGGCTCGTCAAATTCGTATTTCATTAAAAAATCAATTTCATATTTTAGAAAGCTATCAATTTTATGGAGTTCAGTATTTAAATAATCCCAAAATGGCAATTTTATTTTTTCCAAATAGTATGGAATACCGTCTGTAAAACCGTAAATCTCAACGAGTTCTTTCCAATCTATATTTGGAAAAAATTCCTTTAAGTATTTGAATTTTAATGGCTGGATTTTTAAAACTCCCGTCTTTCTACCATACAATGGTGAAGAATAGCTTAAAACTTTATCCCCCATCATTGAAATTGATGAACCGAGAATTATAAGTTTTGTTTTTGTGTTTTTTAGGTGAGTATCTATTATTCTTTGGAATAAAGATAGAACTTTTGGATTTTCCTTGATTAAATTGGGAAACTCATCAATAATTACAATTTTATTCTCTAAAAATTTAAAATATGCCTCCCAGTCCTCCTTAGCATACTCTATTGTGGGAACTACCTTTGATGAGTAGTTCTTGAAGTGTTTTAAATTGTCCCCCTCCACCGCCAAATAATATACATGTTCCCTATTTTTAACGCTGTTTAACACCAAACTGGTTTTTCCTATCCTTCTTCTGCCATATAATACGATAAATTCAAAGAAATTGCTGTTTAATTTTTCTTCAATTGATGTGAGCTCATGCTCTCTATCCACAAACATAATATCACTTTTTTATGATAATTGTAATTATGATAATTCAGATTATCATTTTTATAACTTCAATTTATAATATCTTCTAAATTCAACGGCTCAACTTCAACAACTTCATCCAAGCTCACATAATATATTTTACATACGGTTTTTTTATTATAATATCCATTAACCGCATGATAATATATTGACAGTTGTTTAATATATTCGGAATGGTTATTTTTGGAAACATCTGTTTTATAGTCAATTATTTCAATTCTATCATCATATATTGCCAATAAATCAATAACTCCCCTAATTATGTAATCGTCCAATGGGAGAGAGCATTCAATTTCAGTCAATAATTCATTTGCATTGAGCTCCGAAATGAATTTTTTTACTCTATTAACTTCTTCAATATCTTCTTTAACTTCCTTTCCAAGAGCTATCTGCTCGGCAACATAATGAATATACTTTCCAAATTCAACGCCTTTTCCCCTTTTTCTCATTGTTCCTACTTTTTTTACCTTTCCTTTTTCTCCTTTTTTAGAGGGTTCATATTTCATTATATCATGCACAGCAAGGATAGTTTTAGTTTTTTTACATTCTGGAAGTTTTAAATCTATTTCATTATGGAACTCATTAAATTGTTCATGTGCTTTTATTTCAACTTCTTCAATTTTTTCAACACCATTGCCATATTCTTTCGAAAGTTTATTAAAAAACTCCGACGGATTGTGAGATGTAAAAAATACATACTGCTTAGCCCGAGTAATTGCAACGAACATTAATCTTCTTTCTTCATCGTAGTTTTTTACAATCGCCGATTTTACAAGGTCTGCTTTCCAATTATCAAATATATTATAATAATTATTTTTAACTCCGTATAATTTATATGCTCTGATACCGCAAATGTCGTTATATTCAATTATGTTCTTATCTGAATTATTTGAAGGAAATTGTCCGTTATTACAATTCACAACAAACACTATTGGATACTCAAGCCCTTTTGAGCCGTGTATTGTTTGGAGATTGACAGCATTATCAGTTGTATTTATGCTAATTTCATAAGTTCTTCCATTTTTTATATTCTCCTCTATGAAATAAACAAGATTTTGCAGAGATAACGGATTATTATTAAATATCTTTCCTATTTCCGATACTATGGCATTTGAATGTTTCGTATTTATTTCATATAGTTCATAAATCTTAGATATAAGTGCGATTATGTTATTTTGATATTTTAATAAATAATTTCTATAATTCAGCAATTTTTCAGGCATAATGTCGTTCTTTATGTTTTCCAAAATTTCTTTTTTCTCTAAATAATTATAATTTTTATATTCCAGCAAAGTAATCCATGCGTTAGTATCGTATTTATTTAACAACAGCCTCAACCATGCCAAAAGAAGAAGTGCTTCATCAGTTTTAAACAATTCCACTCCACCATCATAATTTATAGGAATTCCAATTTCCAAAGCTTTTTCTTGGAGCTCCAAACAGAAGTTCCTACTTCTTGACAATATTGCAATGTCTTTATATTCTATATTTCTATATTTTGGAGCGTTATCCCCATTAAATTCAATGATTTTATAATCTTCATTATTTACTATTTCTTGAACTTTTGAAAGGATTAATTTAATTTCATTTTCTCTTCCATTGTCCCCATTTTTAGCTTTAAAAAATTTAATATCGGAATATTCGTCCAACTTATAGTTTGCCTTTAATTCTACAATCTTTTTATTTATTTCTTCAATATTTACCTCTTCACTTTTACTTCCTTTAACGATTAATGCCTTTTTTGCAAAGTCCAATATTTTTTGGGAGCTCCTAAAATTAATAACAAATTCTTTATCACAGCACCCAACATCAAAGTTAATTCTTGGATAATCCTTATTTAATAATGTTTTATATTCCTTTAATTTTTCCTTAAAATTTAATATATTGTCAATAGTGGCATGCCTAAATCCATAAATCCCCTGTTTCCAGTCCCCTACAACGCATAAATTATTTGTTTCCATAAAAAGAAGTGTGAGCATAAATTGCATCTCATTGGTATCTTGGAACTCATCAACCATCACATATTTAAAGGAATTTCTTTTCCTCAATTCATGGTCATGATATAAAAGCAAAAATACGAACATTATTAGAAAATCAAAGGTTAATTTATTTTCAATTACGGATTGTCTAATATATTCATAATAAATATCGTGTATAAATGAAATTAAATCTTCCCTATTTTCATTAAATACCATTTCTAAATATTCAGGATTTACTTGTTTCTTTAAAAAGCAATCCTCTGGAAAATCGAGATAGTGTTTAGATTTTAGTTTAGGTTTCATAGAGCCCAGTAGTTCCGACTGAGTAAGCCCCTTTTTCCCTTGTTTAGGTGTGTTTATCTCATTGGCAAGTTTTATAAACTCCTCAAAATTTCCCATTAATTTTTCTTCACCATCTAAAAACCAGCCTTCTTTTTTAGGAAATATTCCCTTTGATAACAGTTTTTTAATAATATTAAGAACATCATCCGGTTCTAATGTTTTAAATAGCCGTTCATATTTGGTTATATTATTTTTTCTAAAAGCATAATATATTCTTTTAAATCTAATTTGCTCTAAAATCTCATTTTCCAAAATATCGTATTTCTTTGAAAGTGTTTCTTCAATCCCTAAATATTTCGGTGCATTTTCAGGATTTCGTTTTAAAATATTATTGCAAAATGAATGAAATGTAGATATTTTAGCATCTAATATATTTATATCAGCATGTTTTTTAGTGATACTGTTTATTATCTTTTCCTTCATATTTTCCGCAGCGTTATCCGTAAATGTAAGGAGCAGTATATCATTTATTGATACAGAGCCATCAGATTTTAAAATATTCATATACCGTTTAGTTATCGTATATGTTTTACCCGTTCCTGGACCAGCATCAACTACAAAAATACCATTTATATTATTAATTACATCATCTTGATGTGGATTATTCACCATGATTTATCCCCTTAAAGCATTTATCATAATAGATACATTTTTCACAGATTTTTTTCGAAAGTGGTTTCTTTGGAAATCCATTTACAATGTATGTTTTTATTAATTGAATTTGCTCTTCTAAAAATTCCTCAAATTTATCAATATCTTCCTTAAAGAATAGTGCAGTTTTTAGATTTCTCGATTTTCCCGTTCTCATATTTACTACTTCTTTATAATAATCATTACATGCTTTTTCAATAGTTTTGGTGTTGCTAAATCCTTTTGAAAACTCTAAAAACTTTTTAAAGAATGTTCCCTCATAGTTTGTATTGAACTGTTCTTCCTCTATAATAGGATTTGATTTTAAAAACTCGATAAGGTCTTTTTTACTCATGTAGTTCAATAATTTTTTTCGGTCTCCTTTATCTAATAACATATTTTGACATTTATCAGTTAAAAGATACTTATTAAATGTAAATGGATAGTATGTTATTTTAACAATATTACTTTCATAATCCTCCTCTCCATTTATTACATCTTTTTTATTGTTAAATATAAAATAATAGTGAAAATGCAGTTCTTTATTTGGATTTTCTTTTTGAACCTCTGGTTCGAGCAACGAACTTCTTCGCATTTCGTCTAATCTTAATTTGGATAAATATGCCATAGGTTGAAAATCAACGGTATCTTTAATTAAGTTTATATTGGCGTTTTTAACTATGCTTCCCACAGTTTTTGTTTCCTTTGAAGTTTTATAATCCACAATTAAAGAATTATTAACTATTAAATCAATAATACCTTTAAGCCCCAATTCTGAATATTCAAAATATACTTCCGTATTTTGTTTATGTAGTGGTTTATTTAGTAATTCTGAAAATATATTTTTATTTTTGTGATTTGAACGGTTTTTATCTTTTGTCTGTGTTTTTTGTGCCATGTTTGATTCGTTAATATTTAAGGCGTCAATGTAATTTTTTAAGTTTTTTACACCAATTAAAAAGTTGGTTCTTTCCAAATCTTTATCGATATTCTCAATCATGTTTAGGTATTCATTTAGCATAATATCGGCAAAATATTCATCGCCCTTTTCATTTACAAATTCTTTATAGTTTATGTAGAATTCTGCAAATTCATGCAATAAATTCCCTTTAAGATAGTGTTTTTGTTCTTCCTTTGGTGATAATATATCAAACTCGTATTTTTTAGGACATTGAACAAAAGAATTTAATTTACTTTGTGAGAAACATGTAAAATCAAAATCATATTCTAATTTATTTTTATTCTCTTTTATGCCATTGGTTTTTAATGTGTTGTTTTTAGCATATTTACTTTTAATTCTAATGCCTTTAAAAATATCATCATTAAATCCGTTTATTTCCTTATCGCAAAGTTTATTGAAGTAGAAGCACGGCATAACTTTTTGATTATTTTTTACACTATTTACAAAATAATACTGATGATTACCTTGTGAAATAAGGATTTGGAATTTATTTAAATTTATTTCTTCTTCTTTATCCCTATTGATACAATCTAAATCAGGTAATTGTTTAGTCCAACTTGAATCCAATCCAACATAGATGCAGATAGGTTTATCTATATACGCCGTATCCCTGCAATCTCTAAAAAGAACTCCTTTTTTATTGTAGTTCAGTTCAATATTGAAGTTGTCTATGTAATAACTCAGTGTATGGATATTTTCGTAGGTAATTGTTTTATTATATAAATCCAATTCCACTAAAACGGTCTTTAATTGTTGTGGTAGTTTAATATTGTGGTCTTCAAATAGTTTTATACAGTCTTTGAAAGTTTTATATGGGAGCTCCTTTAAAAAATAATATATCTCTTCCAAACTTTGATTCACTCCTTCAACATACTTGTTGAACAGGTAGTTTAAATACTCATGCTCAATACTGTATCCTAATAACTCTAAAAATGGTTTTAAGTCCCTAACATAGCAACTTTTTAAATTGAGCGAGATATTTAAAAAATCGATAAAACTTCTGTATTGGATGTTGTCTTTGAGATATTCTTTAACAACAACATTAATATCTTTTGAATATAGTTTTGATTTAATTATCTGGTTGTATTCACTATCAGAATCCAAAATAATTGCAATATTGTTTTCATTTTCCCTATTTATTAGTTCTAATATTTTATCTCCCAAATCCTTTTCACTGTCAAAAATGTAAAAGTTATTTAGTTCCTTTTTATCTTCTTTGAAAACTTTTATAATTTTAAATGATTCTGGCAAAACTTCTTTATCCAATTCATTTAAAAACTCGTATCCAATTACTGCCACATTTTTTGGAAGGTATTTGTTAGGCTCAAATAGTTCCATAGCTCTTTCCAATGTGGGCAATTTTAAAAATTCCCTGTATATTTCTAATTCATCATTGTTTAGGTGATTTTCAATATTTTTGGTGTAATTTCTTATTTCAAGTATTTTTTCAATGGCATTATGGACGGTTTTAATGTCTTTATTTAGTTTTTTGCTAATTTCTAAAATTACCTTCGGCTTTGAAAGAATTGGCTCAGTGGGATAGTATTTTGAATATTTACTTCCGAGCTCCTTTGGTGTGTATGCCAATCTTCCAATCATTGGTTTATTGATGAGTGAGTTTAGAGCTCCTGCTAAGGTAGGGTCGTTGGTAATTACTAAATCATAATTTTTTGTCTCATCGTATAGTTCTTGGATAGATTTTGGATTTTTAATAAACATTATCATGCCCCCGTGCATTAATTATTCAATTATATAATTATTACATTCTGCCATTATGTAATTATGTATTTATTTTTTTGAATAATTACCGTATTATTACATCCATAATTTTTTGAGATTGACCGAAATTAAAATTAGGTTTCGAATTTCCTTTAAGTGAAACTCGAAACCAAAATTAGTTTTATTGCCAGTTCGATTAACTTTTCAATCAAAACCTGTTATGAAAATGTAAAACTTATTTCATAAATTATAATAATTTAATCACTTTTGATATTTTTAAACGCATCTTCAACGGTATAGCATCCTACATCTTTTTTATTAATAAGTTCAATTTGGAATTTTAGGATAATTTTAATAATTTCTTCGGGATTTCGAAGCCAATCCGAAGGATTTGCTGACTTACGAAAACTCGAAGAATTTTCGTCAAGTTTCTTTAATCCTTCTTCAGCAATCTCTAACGCTTTTTCAAATTCACCAGCTCTTCTCAATATATCCGCCATCATAGTTTCTTCCGCACCCAATTGTTCAGCAAATTTTTGTCCATTCATTTTAGCCTTCATAAACAATGTAAATGAGTTCTTACGGCATATTTTTGCTGCGTCTATGTATTTTGCATCATCACACGCCCAAGCTGCATGCAAACAAGCTCTCCCGGCTTTAGCATATTCTCCCAAATTTTCAAGAATCAGGGAATAACACAAAAAGGAATTTACCAATTTTGGAAATTTTTGAGAATTTAATTGTTTTCTATAATCATCACTATAAACAATCTCTTCTGACTTGGGTATTTTTTGTGAAATGTCTGGGGCAGAATAACCACAATTTGAACAAGTTTGTATCCATAAGTTAATGGTTGACCTTTGCATTTCTGGAGGTCTTGTATCCAAGTCTGGTGAGCCAAAAGCATTGGTTGAAAATATCTCCATGTGAGAATTAACACTTCCACAAATAGCACACTTTTTTTCCACATTCTTTAAAGTAGTCATAATAATCCCCCCTTTATTATTAAGAATATTGATATTATCTATTTATTGTTAAAAGCGAATTTCCTAATGCAGGATATAAACTCTTCGTCAATTCCATCGTCATTAATTAACTTTTCAAGGTTATAAGTTGATACATACAGTTTTATTTCATTATCAAAGAATATGCCTTCACCAATTTTTGTCTTATTGTCAAAATCATTGTAATTTTTAGATTTTGGGAATATTAAAACTGATTTAACATTATAATTATGCTTTATACTGTAGTATTTTGCATAAGTATAAATTTGTCTTAATATCTCGGTTGATATTGTTATTTTTCCATTTTCTTTATTGATTTCTCGATATTTTGCATCCAATACCAATAACGGTTTATCATCTTTGTAAATAACATAATCGGGCTTTTGGTCTATATTTTTTATTCCCTCTAATCCTTCCTTTTTGAATATTTGGAATTTATTCTGATACCTTACTTCAAAGTCCAAATTTCTTGATAATATTGAGCATATAAACTTTTCAAATAAATCATTCATATCTACAAAGAATCCAACAGCATCTTCCCCTTCAACTGCTCCAAAGGTGGATAGTATGATTTTTGCCAAACTGAACGATTTTTTAAACCTTTCATTTAATCGAGTAAAATGCACTCTTTTAAAATCATGGCTGCTTATTTTTCTTAAATTAATGTCTTCAAAGATTAACATCAATTTGGCTAAAAGTTTTTTATTGTTCTGCCATTTTGTTTTTTGCATTGAAATGTATGTGGTATAATAAAATATTTGATTTAAAAGGTTATTTTCAGTGAATTCATTATATTCAATGGAAAATTTATGTCTTTGGTGCGGTAGTTTTTTTATTTGCTTATCTACCAATAATTTTCCTTTTAGGAATTTTTCTTCTTTTCTAACTTTTACATACTTTCTATAAAATCCCCTCTCAATTTCTTTTAATAAAGAATTAGCAAAGAGATAAATAAAAATTTCATAAATGGATGTTGGACTATTACTGCTCGTTAATTTTGCCAATTCATCTTCTTTAATATTTAAATTATAGGCATGATTCATCATTCTTATAAATGCTAAGATTTGACTGTTTTCATCATGCCCACACTCTTTGAATACTTTTGGTAAAACTTGAATAGTTTTATCTTTAATTGCTAAAAAGCCAACATATTGTTTTGCCTTTATTCCATTGTAATAAATCCTAAATAATCCATTAATTTCCTTTTCTTCATCATTATTACTTTCATCTTCTTTGTTAGAGTTATTTTTGTTTATTGTTTTAAAGACTTCAACAACTTCATCTTTGGGTAGTTGGTAGGAGCTCCACAATTCCTCAAATGTTATGAGCTCATGTTCATAAAAGGTAATGGGATTATTCATTTATCGTCCCCTTGTTGGTTGTTTTGATTATCCTCATTTAAAGCGATTTCACCATTTTTTATAAAATCTCCAATAACTTTCTTTAATCCTTCAAAATCTCCATAGAAATATTCTTCCAATAGTGGAATAATTTCATAACGCCAAACAAATCTTAAATCTTCAATATCTTTAACATTTAAGAAATATGAATGCCCTATTCTGTGGTCTTTGTCAATTAATTCAACTATTTTTTTATTTAATGCTTCTAAAAGTTTTGCTAAATTAATTCCTTCAATATTTTTGTCTTGTAGTGCTTTATAATCTGGCTCAATTTCCATAAATCCAAATCTTCTCCTTAAAGCAATATCTAATAATGCAATACTTCTATCTGCTGTGTTCATTGTGCCTATTATGTATAAGTTTGGCGGAACTGCAAATGATTCTTTGGAGTATGGTAAGGTTGTAATTATTTCGTTTTCTTCCCCTAATCGTTTATCTTTTTCTAAAAGTGTAATCAACTCCCCTAAAACATTTGATATGTTCCCCCTGTTTATTTCGTCGATTATTAGATAGTATTTGGGTGCATTTTTGAAATCTTCTTTTGTTAGTTCTTTGTTTTTAATTGCATGGATGACTTTTTGTTTTATTTCCTCGTAAGTTAAATTTTCATTTTTAGTATTATTGTTTAATCCATTATCTATATGTCTTAATTCTTTTGAGATTGAATAATAGTATGTTGGATTGGTATATTTTATATCTGAAGGTCGCGTGACATCTTGGTCATTGTAAAATTCCTCTAACTTTTTAATTAATAGAGTATATTCTTGTCCTCCATTAAGTGGTTTTATATCAATAGCATTACTACCATAGTTACTTATTTCAAAATGCTTTCCATTTTTTGTTTTTAACTTACTACCAATAGGATGTTTTTCTTTGAATTTTTCAATTAATGTGTCAAAATCAATATTACTAATTATATTTCCATCATTTTCTTTATTCTTTAAAGCTTCCCCAATTGCTAAAATACACATTTTCTTAAATATTCCATCTTCAACTTCGTAGGTAATTTCTCCTTTCTCATTAGTTTTTGGTCTATATCCTTCAATAAAATCTTCGTAGGAGTATGATTGGTGGAATGTGGTAAATTCGGAGTTGTTTTTACCATTGCTGGTTTTTTCTTTAATGTATTTATTTGCTAAATATGTTTTGCCCGTCCCGGGAACACCATATAAAATTGTCTGCTTTTTATTTTCTAAAATTTTGTCCATTTCTTTTATTTCTTTTGGAATAGTCTCGCCTCCTCCATTATTTGTAGTATTGCTATATTTTGATAAGTAATAAGCAACTTCTAATATTGAATCAATTTCAAGTTCTTTTCTAATCTTATTTGCAGTTTTCATGAATTGTTTAAAATCTTTTACATTTTTGCTATCACATCCTAAAAATCTACTTACTCCTATTTCATTTCTAATATCCATTGGAATAATTTTTTCCAATATGGGCATATAGTATTTACAATTTAAGATTGTTGATAAAACCGATAATAACGTAGTACCTACTCCTTTAATTTCTCCATTATTGAGTATTTCAATAATTTTACTTCCAAATTTATCTATCATCTCCTCAAAATTTGTATCATTTGTATCACCTGCAATTTCCAAAATTTCCTTAATTGACTTATTATTAATAGATTTGTCGTCTAAACCCGAGCTCAATGTTTGATATTTGAGTAAATCTACTTTTTTAATTTTTTCGGTTAGTTCGTCAGTTAAATCCCCATCTTTAACATTCAAAAGTATTGTTCTTGCATCTTCAATAACTTTTATAATTTCATTTTTTTCCTTTTCCCATTCATCTTTGTATTCTTTCCTTAAATTTCCTACAATCTCCTTAAATTTCTTTTCATCCATAGTTATCACCACCATTTTATTAATATTCATTATTTATTCTATCAATCCATTTACTCATAATATCCCTTTAATTTTTTTATCGATTTCTGCCCTTTTTGGTTTCCTTGTGTAAAATGTTGCCTCCAAATTATGTCAATCAACAGAATCTCTACCGTCCTGTTTAATATATCCATTATCCAACAAACTTCTAATTCCAATTCTTACAACCGAATCATCATATCTTATATTTTGAGATAAACAGTTGAGATTTTCAATAATTTTTTCTAAACTAACTCTATGGGAGCTCCACCTAAGAATTTTTAATATTTTCAACTCTAAGTCAGTTAATCTATTGTTAGAGTAAATCATCTCTCCATTTTTAAACACCATTAATTCCCCTTCTTCAAAACTCTTCCAATTTTCATTAGTTAGCGGATTTGTTGCTATAATAAATCCTTCCTCATATTTACATTTAATATCTCCTAAATCTATATCATAATCATCATCCTCCAACTTAATCCTTAAATAAGGTGGCGTTCTCTTTAAAAAATGCAAATCCCTTGTCCCAGTCAAACTATCCATTCCCTTATAAGCAAACAAATACTCCCCATCAGACAATAGACAATTAAAAGCCCCATATTCGTTAATTTCCCTTAATATATTTAGTATCTTATCAAATCCCTCTTTATTCCATTCAATACATTTCTTTTCAATTTGTGCCAATAAATAGCAGAATACATACTCTGAATCTGTTTCTCCAATAGGGTGATATTCATCGAGTTTTAACATTTCGTAACCATATAGTGTTCCATTGTGTGCGAATGTAAATTCTCTATCACCTAACTTTCTAACAAATGGATGAGTATTAACATAAGATTCTCTTCCAGCACTTGCTTTTCTTATGTGGGTGATGAATATTTTTGATTCTAAATTTGCCCATCTGACATACTTTGTTAAAATGCCATCATTCATTTTAATTGGTTCTTTTATCAACCTAACAAAACCATCTGGATAAAATGCAATCCCCCAACCGTTTGGGTGATATTCACTTCTATTTTTGAAGCCTCTTAGTGATAATGCCATATTTACATTTTTATTGAAGGTTATTCCCAACAATTCACACATAATTTCACCTATAATCTTTATAATCTCCTGATTCTACCAAAACTCCATAAGGTTCGGGATAGAAGTATAACCACGCAGTTATTTCCTCCCCAGAATCCAAAATAATTGGAACTTTTTTTCTTTTGTAGCAAATAGGATGACCTTCTAAATGGTCGAGTTTTTTTAATGTTTTTTCATCAACATCATATAATTCACCTACAATATTGGAGATATTTTCATTTTCAATAACATACGGTATATTGTCGGCATACAGTGCGTATTTTTGCTTTGTTTTCCCTGTTCCAATGAATTTGCTATTTGTTAGATAATGTTCATAATTCCAATAGTTTTTTCTTAGCGTCCCATAGACGAATACATTTTCATAAACCATATTATCACAACTTTTTATTTTTTACAAAACTTACATAATATATTATGCAAATAAATATATATAATTATTTAGACATACTAACCTTACTATACTTACTATTTTATTATAAGTTAAGGTGATAACATGGGAGCTCCACATAAAGAAGCACTACATAAAGAAGTAAAAAATATAGACAAAATGAGGGGTGGCGTGCATATTGCAGTGCAAGGATATGAAGTTGATAGAATTGCCGAAGTTCCAATATTAAGAAGAGCAGAAAAGGTTTATTTAATTTGTATGAATGAAGATAAAGATTCAGAGATAGGGAAAGTTTTCAAAGAAATTATCACTAAAACATTTGAAAAAAATAATATTAGTTTTGAAATAAAGTATGTTGATTTATTTGATTTAGAGGAGCTCCTTCGAAATATGAAATCTATTATTGCAAGTGAGAGGGGGCAATATGGAGATGTTAAATTTTATATCAATGTATCATCTGGCTCTACAATGGGATGTATTGCTGGAATGACCTGTGCTATAATGTTGAATAAGGACAACTCAAAAATAATTCCTTATTATGTAATTCCAGAGTATAGTTGTGAGCATTTGCCTGATGGGGAAAAAGAGAAATATATAAATAAATACGGGGATATTAACACTCTTCCAAGGACCTATGGTGTTAGGGATGTAAAATTTATCTATCCTTTTAAAGTGAATCTTCCAAGGGAAGAATTATTAATATTTTTAAAATGTATTGAATTAGCAGGAGAGAGGGGATTATCCGTCAAAGAAATTTCTTCATTGATAGATGAAAAAGTTTTGAATGGAAATACTGATAGCAGTAATGTAGATAAAGTAGATAAAGTAATAAATGGAATATCTAAGAATGATTTGAAAAAAATTGTAGAATGGAGAAAAAGTGGAAGGGTCTCATTTAAATCACCTTCAAGCCATAGTGACCATAGTGATATTGTATGGATTAATAAAAATGTCATTGAAAAATTGTTGGAATGGGAATTGATACAAAAACCAGAGAAAATAGGAAGGTCAAGGTATGTGCGAATAAGCGAGAATGGGAAAATGCTTTTGGATTATGGTTTATAGTTTCTATTGGTGTAGGATGTTATTATTATATCGGATTTATCGGAGCTCCCAATACTTTTTTACATTTTTGTTGGGGGTCATGGAGCTCCGCTTCGTTGGAATGGTAATGATTATAGGATATAAAAAAACATATATAATGTTAAAATGATAGATAATAGAAATAATTTAAAATGGGGGAGATAGCAATGGTTTTCGGATTTATTAAAAAATTGACTGGAAAAGATAACGATTTAGTTAAAGAAGGAGATGAATTATTTAATAGGGGAGAGTATAAAGCACTGGTAAAATATAGAGAAGCATTAGAGATTAATAAAGATAACATTGATGCAAAGATAGGGATTGAGAAAATTAATAAAATTAATAAAATATAAACATTTACATGGGTGAGAATATGAAATTTCTTGGAAATGAAATGATAACTGTTGAAGATGGTGTTTTAAAAATAGATGGATATGATGCAACTGAACTGGCAAAAGAATACGGCACACCACTTTATGTAATGAGTGAAAGCCAAATTGTTAAAAACTTTACAAGATACATTGAGGCATTTAAGGAATACACTGAAAAAACAGGAAAAGAGTTTATTGTAGGATACGCATACAAGGCAAACTCAAACTTGGCAATTACAAGATTGCTATCAAAATTAGGATGCGGTGCCGATGTTGTAAGTGGAGGGGAGCTCTACACTGCAAAGCTTTCAAATGTTCCATCAGAAAAAATAGTATTCAACGGAAACTGTAAAACAAAAGACGAAATAAGAATGGGAATTGAAGCAAATATAAGGTCATTTAATGTGGATAGCATAAGCGAATTAATATTGATAAATGAAACTGCAAAGGAAATGGGAAAAGTTGCAAATATTGCATTTAGAATAAATCCAAATGTAAATCCAAAAACACATCCGAAAATCTCAACAGGATTGAAAAAGAACAAATTTGGACTTGATGTTGAATCAGGAATTGCAATGAAAGCAATTAAAATGGCAACAGAAATGGAAAATGTAAATATTGTAGGAATACACTGCCACATAGGTTCCCAATTAACGGACATTACGCCCTTCATTGAAGAAACAAGAAAAGTTATGGATTTCGTCGTTGAATTGAAAAAAGAAGGAATTGAAATAAAAGATGTTAATTTAGGCGGTGGATTAGGTATTCCATACGACAAAAACACAGAAATTCCAGTTCAAAAGGATTTGGCAGATGCCATAATAAATACAATGATGGAGTATAAGGATAAAATCGAGCTCCCAAATTTAATACTTGAACCTGGAAGAAGTTTAGTTGCAACAGCTGGGGTATTGCTTGGAAAAGTGCATCATATTAAAGAAACTCCTGTTGCAAAATGGGTAATGATTGATGCTGGTATGAACGACATGATGAGACCAGCAATATATGAATCATACCACGAAATAACTCCATGTGTCATAAGAGGGGATGAAAAGGAAGTTGTAAATATTGCAGGTGGTTTATGTGAGAGCTCAGATGTATTTGGAAAAGATAGGGAGCTCACAAAAATAGAAGTGGATGATATAATTGCCATATTGGATGTTGGAGCATACGGTATAAGCATGGCAAATAACTACAATGCAAGGGGAAGACCAAGAATGATTTTAACAAGTGAAAAGGGAGTGTTTATCATCAGAGAAAAAGAAACCTATGCAGATTTGCTTTCAAAGGATATTGTGCCTGATTATTTATTATAATTAATTATAATCGATTTGATTTATATTATCA
>OFDE01000052.1_pt1 | contig 17031 bp, 17 predicted proteins | sample 1520281 | NCBI WGS metagenome assembly OFDE01 (sample SAMEA3696446, study PRJEB22514) | metagenome | biome: water; feature: marine; material: hydrothermal vent | place: Pacific Ocean | collected 2014-08-12 | depth 1521 m | reverse complement strand
AACAGATATAAGAATAATATTGGAAAAAATATAATAAATAATTAAATCAAAATATATTTTATTTTTCTGCTTTTCTATACTCGGTCTCAAAATCCTTATCATATAATTTTGAATATTCGTAATGTTTAGGGTCTAAAACCTCTCCTACGATTATAAGTGCTGTTTTTGTAATTCCTTCTTCTTTTACCTTTTTAGCTATATCTTTTAAAGTTCCTCTGATTATTTTTTCATCTTCCCATGTTGCACGATAAACTACGGCAACGGGAGTATCTAACTCATAACCTTCTAATAGTTCATTTACAACTTTATCAATCATACCAACACCTAAATAAATGGCAATTGTAGCCTTATGCTTTGCTAAATCGCTTATTTTTTCAGATTGTGGTTTTGGAGTTCTACCTTCTGGTCGAGTAATTATGATAGTTTGGGAAACATCTGGTAGTGTTAATTCTGCCTGTAATGAGCTCATAGCACCAAATAATGAAGATACGCCGGGAACAATATCTACACCAATATTATATTTTTTTAATTCGTCCATTTGTTCTTTAATTGCCCCATAAATTGAAGGGTCTCCCGTATGCACTCTCACAACATTTAAACCATTATTTACTCCATCTACTATTACATCAATTACTTCCCCAAGATGCATTGTAGCACTGTTGTAGATTTTGGCATTTTTTGTATTGTAGTTTAAAACCTCTTTATTTACCAAAGAACCAGCATAAATAATTATATCGGCTTTTTCAATGGCTTTTGCTCCTCTAACAGTTATTAAATCAGGAGCTCCCGAACCAGCTCCAACTATTGTAATATTTCTATTCATTAATATCACACCCTTTATATTGTAGGTTTCTTTTAAGTTCTCTCATTTTAGGGGGGAGTTCGTCCCATCTCCAAAATCCTCTTAATATTTCGTCATTATCATAGTTTTCTTTTCTTAACTGGTCTGCCCACTTATCCCATAATTTTGGGTGGAGCTCCTTTACTCTTAAAAATTCACTGTTAAGTGCTGATGGACACATATAACAACCAATTCTTTCAAATCCTTCTTCATACATTGGATTATACAATACATCATTTAAAAATATGTAGCTCCATATGTCAATAGAATTCCAATCAAGAATTGGGAATAAATTGGTTTGGGCATCGATAAATCCACTTTGTCTTGTATATTCTAAATTTGCCCGTGCAAAACTTTCCAATTTTCGAGAGCCGTCTATTGTTAATATTTTTTTGTTTGGATAATGCTCCTCAAAGAATTCTTCCAATGGTATCAATTTACATGTGCTATTACACCATCTATCCTCTTTTGTTGGTATGCCTTCTTCATCCACTTCATCCCAAAAATTATCTCCATCTATTGTATGTAAATTTAAATCATATTTTTTTGCGAAATCTTTTACATATTGGTTAGTTTCTGGATATTCAAGCCCTGTATCTATAAATAATACATCAATATCTTCCATAATTTCAGTAGCTAATAAAGTTGATACGGCACTATCCTTTCCACCGCTAAAAGATACATTTATTACATAATTTTTATTTTCGTATTTTTGAATATATTCTACAAGGATATCTTTTGAATGTTGAACAAGTTTATTTATTCTTTCTTTGTTATCTTGTAGGTAGTTTGTTATTTTTTTAATTCTTATTTCATCATTTTTCTTTTGTAGGTCTTTTACTTTAATTCTGTTATCTCTTTTTATTCCTACTCCCAAAAATTTCCCCATATCAATACCAACAAAATAGTCCGTATTTTCCACTATATTATTATATTCTTCAATATTTTCAATATATTCTTCTTTTAAATATTTCCCTTTTAATCTTCTTTTTGTCGGCACCAATTTTAATTTTGGATTTTCAAGATAATAATAATATGGTGAAGGTGTAAATTTCCATTCTAAATCTAATAAATCAAATTCAATAGTTCCTATTTGAGTGTTTTCGTCTAAATAAACTCTTTTTCTATAATCGTCTCCCGCCAATTTTTCCAATAATATTAAATCATCGTAATTGAAGTTTTTATTTGTTAATTTATTGAGTATATCAATTTCATATTTTGATGCAAATTTTGTATCTTCTTTAAATTTTGATAATATTGTGTTATTTTCATCATTATGCATTTTTTATCACTTTAATTAATTCTAATTTTATTGCTCCATCGAGATGTATGCCATAAAACCGAAGGTTTTGTTTTTTTATTTGGTAAAAAGATTTGCATTAATTCTTTCTGTTCTTTTAATTGGTAGAGATATATTTAATTTCTTTCTTTTTATTTAATTGTATTTCTATATAGGTCTTATAATATTAATATTTCTGCTTTTTTATTTTTTCTATAATTTTCCCCTACAATTTACATTCAAGGTATTTTATAAAGTCTCCTTTTTCAGGTATATACGCACCACAGGCGAATTTATGCCCTCCTCCGCTACCTCCCATTTTTTTAGATGCATAATTTATAGCATCGGCGAGATTTATATCTTCGGCAAATGATAATAATTTGGGACATCTTGCAGAAACTTTATATCCATTATCCAATTCCCCCAATGCAAATATGGGCTTTTTCCAATTCACTTCCTCTAAGGAATAACTCATTCCAGCAACAATACCAATAATATGCCCTTCAATCATGCCCTTTTCTACTTCAAAATATTGAAATTTATCATTTTGGATTATTTCGACTTCGTCTTTAATATATTGAAGTGATTTTGAGAGATTTCTTTTATGGTTATTTAATCTTGTTATCATTTTAGAATAATATTTATCCCTATCACCATTTAATACTTGTAGTGGTGTTTCATAATCTCCATATCTCGAACAAGCATTAATACAAGTAGAAAACTCCTCCAAATTCCTAAATGGTGTTTTTATATCCTCCTGTTTAAACTCGTAGCTACTACCAAATATGACTTTTGGAAGGAATTTTGCCCACGAATTAGGAACATACCTATTACATTTGGTTAAAAACTCACTCCCCAATATTCTTTTTTCCTCAAATGTTAAATCGCATAAGCTTTCTTTTGCTACAATATTTAAATTGTGTTTTCTATTGATATTATTTATAAAATTGATAATTCTCGAATCATTATTTAATAAATCAGTCCTAACATCTGAAAAATACTTTATTGACGCAAATAGTGGTTTTGTATGCTTCCCATAAAATTGCAAATCTGGAAATGCCACTATGTCCCCTAATTCAATGGCATCTTTTAATATTATTTCATTTAATCCATTTAATTTGCCTTCTAAATTTTGAACATCTCCAACAGCTCCTAAAATGGCGTATTTTGCTAAATCTGTATATCGTGGATTACACATTTTAGCAAATAAATAACACACACCCGCCCCACAAATCTCTTTTCCTCCATCTATATTATTATTCCAAGGATTTACATTTATTATATTTTCTGGTATTTGTGTTTTTGCTGTTATATGGTGGTCTAAAATTATTATTTGCGGAATTTTGGTTTTTACTTCTTTTAATTTATCCTTAATTAAATTAATTTGCCCACTTCCCAAATCTGCAAAAATAATTAAATCATAATCATTAAAAGGAATTTCATTTATTGTATCTGTTCCCAACTGCTTTAAAAATCTAAATTCTGCTTTTATATTTAATTTATTCATTAATTCTTCTAAAATTACTCTGGAAGTTATACCGTCTGTATCAATATGCGTATATATTAATATATTATTGCTTCTATTTTTTCTTAATATTTTTACTGCTAATTTTAAATTTTTAAGGAGCTCCATAATTACACCTATTAATTATAGTAAATCTGTGTTCGTTGATTTACTATGAAGTATCCTAAATTAGGAAATTAAACTATATAAAAATTAGCAATGAAAAAATAAAAAATAATAAAAAAACTATGATAAACTAAACAATATTTTAAATCATTTCAATAAATGCCTCTAATCGTGTTTTTAGCTGTTCTTTATCGCTTCCAGAATAATCCGTTTCAATTCTTATTATTGGAATACTTTCTTCTTTTAATTCTTCTTCTATTTTTGCCCCTTCTATATTGAATGTATGGCAGTATTGAAGCGTATAATATACAACACCATCAATATTTAGTTCCTTAACTAATTCTTTAATTCTTTTACTTCTTTCTTTATTTTTGTATGCCAATGCACAAGGGATTTTAAAGTATCTTTCAGCTAAATCCTTCACCGTGTATCCTTCTACAAGGTTTTCAAACTGTCTTGTTCCTGTACAACTTTCTTCCCCTATGACAACACCGCCACATTCTTCAATTAAATCTACTATTTTTGTATTCCCTGCTACCATCGGGCAACCTGTTATTAATATTCTTTTCCCCGTGTATCCTTCCTTATTATTTACTTTCTCTTCTAATTCCAGAATTAATTCTTCCAGCACTTCAATTGTATCATCAATATCCAATAAATAAGCAAATTGGAACAATTTTAATGTATCGCTACCTTTAATGGGTGATGGATGATTTGCCCGTAAATCATATATTTTATAAAATAATTTTCTCATTTTATTTACTTTATCAATTGCTTCTTTTAGGGATTCTTCTGTTATGGCGTTTCCACTTTCCTTTTCAATAAGTTCTTTTAGGTCTTCTACTTCACAGTATCATAATCAGAATATCCTTTTTTAGAAGAAGCCTCTTTAAAGCCTTCAATCATTGAATTTAAATATGGTTTATCATAATCATATTCCCAATTATATGGTTTATTGTAGTAGTCTGTTTTAGAATATATTTTATTATTCGAAGTGTTATATGCTGTATTATAATTATTATCCTTTGAAATTTGGTCATTATTATTATCGTAGTTATCATAGTCAATAGTAAAATTATCATCTGAATAATTATTATTATATTCTTCATCATAAAAATCATAAAGGTATATACAACCCGAAAAACATATAAAAATACAAAATAATACAACAAATGGCTTTTTCATGCTATTATCACCAATATTTAATAATATATATGGTAATATCAGTTATATATAAAAATAGTAATTATATTTTAAATCCTATTTTGGAGCTAATTATCTCACCTATAATAGTTGAAGGTCTGTCCATATCTCCATTGTTATTTATGTATTCTACCAAATTATTTTGGATTATGAATTCTAATATTTTATCTACTGTTTTATTGTTCATATTATATAGTATTTTTCTAAATTTTAGTCCAAAATCTATTTCTTTTTTAAATTGTAGTTTCCATCGTTTATCATAATTTTTTAAATAATTAATAGGGAGCTCCTCAGAAAGATAATTTGTAATAATTTCCCCGCATATTTTCGCACTTTTTGCACCATAATATAATCCCCCTCCACTAATAGGTTTTATTTGTCCAGCGGAATCCCCTACAAGCATTAAATTATTTTTTACAGATTTGCTGTATCCAATCGGTAGTGCTCCTGTTGAAAACTCTATTGGAACGGCATTTTTTAATAAATTTGATGCTACGGGGTGATTATTTATAAAATTTAAAAGTTTATTGTATGAATTAGAGCTGTCGCATAATCCTACCCTAACTCTATCTTTGCCCATTGGAATTATCCAAATAAAAAAATCGTTGCAATATCTACGGTCTAAAAACACATGAACAAAATCCGTATCAATATCCACATTAGCCATTTCTATTTGGGCTCCTGCTAACATCTCTCTTTTTTTAACAATATTTGCAGATTTTCCAATAAAAGATTTTGCTCCATCGGCACTAACTATTATTTTTGGAAATGTGTTATGTTTATTACCATTATGATTAATTGACAATCCATAATTACTATTTTTATTAAAAAAGCTTGATTTATCTTTATTTTCAATAATTTTACCATGTGCTTTTAATAAGATATCTATATTTTTATTTTTAGATACTCTTATGGCTATATCTTTGTCCATTACTTTTCTTTCATATACTTTTGCCCTTATTTCATCATTTCCAACTTTTATGGTATTATTTTGCGAATATATATATGCTCCTTTAATATCATTCACACAACCCTTCGGAGCTCCCAATTCTTTAACTCCATTCATACTTATTAATCCTGCACATTGTAATGGAGCTCCGATACATTGGTGTTCTTCAATTATTAAAACTTTATGATTTTTTATATTTTCCCCTGTTATGCATCCAGCAGGACCTCCTCCGACTATGATTACATCGTAATTGTCAATATCCATAGTATTTACCCCATAATTATTTTAAATAAAAACATATAGTAAATTTAAAAAATTAAAAAATTAAAAAAAAGGAAGGTTAATAATCAAATACAATTGGTATAATCTCACTAAGGGTTTTGGCAGGTATTACTTCAATTCCTTCAATGTCAATTACATCAATCATATTTGATTTGGGGACTATTACCCTTTTAAATCCATATTCCTTGGCAGCATTTATTTTTTCATTAACTCCACCTATTGCCAATATATCTCCATTTAAATCAAGGCTTCCAGTAATGGCGAAATCTTGTTTTAATGGGATTTTCATAAGTGAAGATAATATACTTAAACATACCGCGGCTGTGGCACTATCTCCATCAATTTTTGAATATGACTGACTAAATTGAATAAATATGTCTTTTGTATCTAAATCTATATCTTCTTCGGAGGTTAATGGAAGTTTTCCTTCGGATACTAATTTTCTAGATAGGGCGGAGGCTAAAGTTATGCTGTGCTTTGCCAAATCCCCACTTATATTTAATAGGCTTGTATTAGGGGTTTTTGAACTTATTACTTCTGTAATTATTTTAGTTACATCACCCATTCCATCAGCACCCAATACCGCAAGACCATGAATTACTCCAATTTTTGGGGGGGAATTTGGGCTTATATGTTTATATCTTTTGAAGTTTTTCAAATAATCAATAGATACTTGTTTATATAGGCTGTATATCCCTGTATCTATTACAGTTTTAACATGACTGTCTTCTATAAGTTTAGTTTTTTTATCATTATTTTCTTTTTTATTTTCGGCGTTGATAATTGGGGGGAGCTCCTCCACTTTGGGTATGCTTTTATTTTTATTATTGTCTTTATCTGGTCTGTCTCCAAATATTTTAACAACATTTATCGGACCTATTTTTTTAATTGATACATTTTCGGATTTTCTATTTTTTATGTTCTTTCCTATATCCTTTTTATCTTCTCCTTCTTTTATATCCATTTCTTTAATCATTTTTGCTATATCTTTGCCTTCTGCAATATCACTTGCCATTTTTATTATGTTCGATAATAATCTTAATCTAAGGGTTAATTTGTCCTTTGAACCTGCCAATCTTTGAGCTAATTTCACAATTTCACAACATGCTTCATATGACATAGGATTTAAATTATTGTTTCTAATTTCTTGGGTAATGAATTGTAATAACATATCTCTATTTTCCTGATTATTATCTATTTTATTTTTAAGAATAATTTTATAATCTACTCTATCCAATAATGGAGCTCTTAAATTATTTACATCATCCATATTTCCAGACATTATTAATGTAAAATCACAAGGTATTTCATTTGTTTCGACTGTTGCACCGCTTGAATTTGGATTTCTACCACTTATTGGTAATTTTTTATCCTGCAATGCTGAAAGAATATAGTCCTGAACTTCTAATGGCATGGTTTTTATTTCATCAACATATAAAACTCCTTTATGTGCCTCATGAATTGCCCCCAATATAATTCTTTTATGGGGTGGAGTTCCAAGTGGTGGCTTTCCGCCCAGAGGACAATGTTTTATGTCTCCCAATAATTTTGTTGTATTGTATGCACTAGCTCTAATAAGAGGTCTTTTTTTGCACTCATATAATACCACAGGTTTTAAATCTAATGGATTTACGCCACCTGCCATCTGTCCTTTTGCGGCTCCAAATACGGTCATAAATATTATTACAAATGCGAGAGCAAAAGCCACAATTGAAGTAATTGCAACTACACCCAATAATTTCACATCTGGCATAGCTCTTGTAATATATGAAGTAATTATTGTAAATATTAGCATAAATATGATTAAAGTTATAAAACTGGGTGGCTCTTTAATCATATTTGTTTTTATTGGCTCTATCTGTTCTTTATATTCTCCCTCTATGGATTCAACAATTGGTTTTTCGGAGTTTCTAAAATTTGGTTTTGCCAATAGTGTATAAGGGGAAAAATCTGCCGTAGATTTCTCCACAAGGTCACCAACCGCTTTAACCATCATGGATTTACCAACACCGGGGTCACCTAAAAGAAGAGCATGTCTTTTATTTTTAATGGCACTTAAAACTATTTCAAGTGCTTCATCCTGCCCAATGATTTGGTCAATTAGTCTGGGCGAAGGTTCTGGAATATCTGCCGTAGTTTTAAATTTCTTAGAAAACATAATTCACCTTAATTTAATTAATATTATAGTAGTATTATTGTTTAATTTAGTTTAATTTTTATTTAAAAAAGAATTTATTAATTCTGTCATCATTTTTGTAAATTCCATATTTTTGTTGTAAATTGTTTTTGAAAGTGGAGCTCCCAAATCTAACTGTTCAGGTTCAATACCTACTATAAGTATATCAGTATCTATATTGTGCCTTATATATTTAACTATTATACTCATAGGTAATGAGTGAGTGGAAAATCCTGTTGTAATTATGTCATCGGGATTTATTATTTTTATGGTAGCAACTTCTTCTCCCATTAGTGCCGCATCTACTATAATTATATGGCTCGGTTTTTCCTTTTTTAATACATCTGTGAAGTTTTCAGGCACCACCCCACAATTTAAAAATAATAGTTTATCCTGTATTTTATTGATTTCCTTATTGTTTAAATTATAATTTTCTCCATTGTTTTGATTATTATGCTGGTTATTATAATATTTAATTAAGTTATTAATAAAAACTATACCAACACCATCATCTCCCTTTATGGTATTCCCTACGCCCATTATTGCCAATTTTTTGCAATCTTTAAGATATTCTTCTAATGTGTATTTAATGTTTGAAATATAAACCACCATAATCTTTATATATTTTGTATTTATCATTATAATTAATGACAAATCATATTTTATATATTGTTTATCCTCCCTAATATTAATATGCCTATTAGTAATTATAATATTTATATGTTTAGTATTCGCATGCTAATATGGTGAATCTACATTTATGGTGTGTTCGTTTTACTACAAGGAGCTCCCGAACATACTCCTATATTTTAATCGTGTCGTGGAAACTACTCATATATTTCCTATATTGGTGATTTTATGAATTTGATTATTGATTTACAGTTTGCATCCTTTATAACAGCAGGAATTTTGACTATTATTGGATTATATGGTGTTTTCTTTGTAGATAATGTTATAAAAAAAGTAATAGCTTTATCGGTGCTGGGTAATGGTATAAACTTAACGCTCATAGCAATGAGTTATAAAATAGGCGGAATTGTTCCAATAAAAGTTCCCGATATGGGATTAGAATTATTTTCTCAAACTGCGGTATATCCTTTGGCACATGCCCTTGTTCTCACAAACATTGTAATTGGTGCCTCTATGCTTGCCATTATGCTGTCTTTATCCATAGTATTATATAAAAAATATAAAACACTTAAAGGTTCCGTTTTACTGGGTGAGGATTAGTGTTATTGAAATCCTAATTTAATGCTATTATAATTATTATAACTATATAATTATGTCTTATTGTCAAATTAGCATATTCATCATGAACTACTATTATTAAGTATATGCGGTGAAATTATGAATTTACTTCCTTTAATTGTGGTATATCCCCTTATTCTTGCAATAATATTTAATTTTCTATATAAAAATAGATTTATAAAAATATTTGTATTATTAACGGCACTTTCTTTATTGATACTTCCGTTTTCAGGGGATTTTGGCACCTATTTCTTCTCAAATCATGGAGTTATAAATGGGTTGGTATCTGGAATATCGTATATATATAATCCTGCGAAACAGGTAATGGTATTTACACTAATGTTAATCGCTTCCCTTGTTCTTATATCAATGGCAGGGGAGAAAAAACTAAACGGATTAATTGCTTCCCTTGTATTGATGGGTCTTGCCAGTGTTTCTGCAATACTTCTTGCTGATGACCTGTTTAATATATATGTATTTTATGAAATTGCGGCAATTGCTCAAACGGGACTTGTGATAGCATCAGGAACGGAATCAGCATACAAATCAGCATTTAAATATATGATTGTGGGCACTGTGGCGGGTTCTTTATTGCTGTTAGGTATTGCCTTCTTACTTTCAGCAACTGGAACACTAAATATAACAGATATGCATAATTATTTAGCAAATAATCCTGCAACTCCATCAATATACGGCGGTTTATTAATGTTAATAATCGGACTTGGATATGGTAGTGGTCTTCCACCATTCCATACAGTTAAAGCTGATATGTATGCAAAAGCAAAGCCATTTATTTCTGCAATGCTTCAAACATACTCTAAATTTATACTTGTGGCAATGATGCTTGTCATATTTAAATTATTTGGAGGACTTTCTTACTTTGCATCAACACAAGGAATAATTATAGCTCTTTCAATATTTGCAATGGTATTTGGTGTAGTTATGGCATTATTGCAAAGTGATTATAAAAAATTACTATCCTACCACGCCATAAGTCAAGGCGGTTATGTTGCAGCAGGTCTTGCACTTGGAACTCCCCTTGGTATTGTTGCGGGAATTTTCCATGCCATTAACCATGTTATTTATAAAAGTGCGTTGTTTTTGGGAGCTCACATTGTGGCACAAAAAAAGTCTAATGATTTATCAAAACTTGGAGGGCTACTTCCTGTTATGCCATTGGTGGCTTTTATGATACTTTGTGCAAAATTGGCAATTAGTGGAGCTCCACCATTTAACGGATTTCAAAGTAAAATATTATTGGCACAATCTGCCATGGCTGTAAATATGCCCGAACTTGCCATAATTATGATATTTGTAAGTATTGGAACATTTGTTTCAATGATGAAGGCATTTTATTTGATATTCTTAAAACCTTGTAGTGAAGAACAGATTAAGGAATATACAAATACCAAAATCTCAAAATATTCCATATTTTCACTTGCAATATTGACAATATTATGTGTAGTTTTGGGAATCTATCCTGACATTGTAGTTAATCAAATAATGCCTTATGCAACTGAAATTGGGAAAATTTGGAGTTTATAGGTATATTGTAAATTCACTATTTACTCTTAATATTCAATATTTTAATATGTTTTAACTATATTTGGTGTTATTTATGAAATATGATGAATTTCAAAAAAGAATGGAACAAGAAAAACACGGGGACGGAATATCTGTTGGAGCTGGTTTAACTGGTGAATTAACACTATATGGTAGTTTGGTGATGTGTTTTATATTATTATTTAGATTATACAGCGATGTATTATTTGCGTTTATGGGAGTTTCGATAATCGGATTGGGTCTTTCTGTCATGCCACTGTTGTTTAAATTTAGTAAAGAAAACTCAAACTCAATAAATATGCAAATGTTTTGGATTTCAATATTTGCAGGATTGCTGTCTGTTATAATATTCTTTGCTAGATAATTGATATTATTGATATTGGTGATATTATGGATAATAATATGGGTAGAGAAGTTGCTGTTGGACTATCATTTATGTTTTTCGGCACTGCAATACTTTATTCTTTGTATGGGATGAGCGTATTAGAGGGCGTAAATGCTATTTATTTGAGTAGTGGCAATTACATAATTCCAAATTTAGTTAGTGCCGTGTTATTTGATTGGAGAAGTTTTGATACTCTCGGAGAATGTTTAATATTGGTAAATTCTGTAATTGTTGTTGGAATGGTATTTGGTAGAGGATTATTTAGTTTAGAATTCCTTAAAGAAGCGTATGGCAAAAAACAAGACAATAACGAACAACAAAAACAAGAGGAAGAATTTGAAAAAACTCATACGATTGATTACGGATTTACTCCATTAATTAAAGTTTTGGCAATGCCTATGAGTATTATATTAATGGTATTGGGTGTAATCGTGATATTAGGGGGGCATATCACTCCCGGTGGAGGATTTCAAGGCGGAGCACTAATTGCTGCGGCATATATTCTTGCAATATTAGGATTTGGGACAAAGAATTGCCCTATAAATTTCAGCCATCATTATTTGGAAACTCTTGAAACTTTCGGAGCTCTTACATTTATGATATTGGGTTTAGCTGGAATGGTAATTTCAGGTTCTTACTTATTTAATTTTAATGAATTATTTGGAATGAATATATTCCCTTCTCCTGCGGGGCTTGACTTTGTTGGAATAATTCCTTATTTAAATACTGCTGTTGGTTTAAAGGTATTGGCTGGATTATCTACTATTACATTCCTATTAACTGGTGAAAAAGTTATTTTAGGGAACATTAAGGACGATAAATAATGGGATATGTTATAATTAAAAATTAAAAATAATAAAATAAGGTATAATAATACATATATGGTGATAATATGTTAGTTTTCCCCGTTATTACCTTTAACACCATCTTTTTATCTCTTATTGGGGCATTTGTTGGCGTGTTGTTAGGTATAAAAATAAATGCAAAATTAAATTTATTATTTTATGTTGTTGTTGGCGTGGGTGTGGCATATTTACTTGGTGCTTTCCCTTACTACGAGCTTCCCATGTCATTTTCATTTTTACTATCTCTGGGCGGATTGTTAATTGGAGCTCTGATAAATAGAATATTTAAAAAGTGATATTATGATAATAACAGATATGGAAAATTGTCGGGCTATTGATAAATGCAAAAAATGCTCATTTGAACAGGAATCAAAATGTATGAAGGTATGTCCTACCAATGCCATAAAACTTATAGATAATAAAGCCTTTTCCTGCATAACTTGCGGAATTTGTGCTAAAAACTGCCCAAACAATGCCATAAAAAAGAATGAGTTTGGGGGCTATTATGTGGATAGAATTCGATGTAATGGTTGTGGAACTTGCGAAAAGGTATGTCCCATTAAAATACTTAAAATGAAAAAATGGACGGTGAAAGAAAATAATGGAATAGAGAGGGAGCTCTCTTATCCAGATGGAATATGTGTGATGTGTGGATTGTGTGTGGAGGTGTGCGAACATGATGCTAGATTGTATTTTGAGGTTAATGATTTAAAAAGTGCAAAAAATAGGCTAATGGCTGAACGATATTTAAATATTTTTGGAATGGCGACACCGCAACAACAACCACAACCACAATTGGAATCTACAACAACAATAGAAAAAGAAAATATTAATAGAATGTTTAGGACATCAATAGAAATTGATGTAGAAAAATGTGTAGAATGTGGAAAATGTGTATATGTGTGCCCTAAAAATACCATATTGGAAAAAGAAGAAGTTGATGGATGCACAGGCTGTAATATTTGTAAAGATTATTGTCCCGTCGATGCAATAGATAAGGGTATTGTAAATTACGATAAATGTGTATTGTGTAATAACTGCATAATAAAATGTCCAAAAAATGCCTTAAAGATTGAGGATTATAAGGTAATTAAGATAAAAGAAGACATATCAACCACACCACTAAAACACTGTGTTAATTGCGGACTATGTGCTGATAAATGCCCTAATGACGCTTTAAAATTAATAGATGGTAAAATATACTATAATCCAGAATCCTGTAAATTATGCAATGTGTGCGTAAAAATATGTCCTAATGAAGTAAGAATTAATAAAGAAACATATATTGAGGGAGGCTGTGTATTATGTGGCATATGTGTGAATGAATGCCCAGAAGATGCTATTAAAATAAAGGAGCTCCCTAAATTTGAAGTAATTAATGACGATAACTGTATAGGTTGTGGGACCTGTTCTAATGTATGCCCTAATAAGGCAATAGTTGTAAAAATTAATAAATTTAAAGATAAATTAAGCGATAAAATATTACGGGAAGTGGTTTTCAATAATGATTGTGTGATGTGTGAAAACTGTGCTATACACTGCCCAAGGGATGTAATACCAAATACCACAGGATATAAAAAAATAGTTAATAAAGAAAATTCATTTATAAGGACTGATTTAAATTATTGTGTATATTGTGGATTATGTAATAAAATTTGTCCGCAACAGGCAATAGATAAAGGAAAAATAAACTTAAATGATTGTGAATATTGTTCTGCATGCGTAAATATCTGCCCCACTCATGCCATATCAATATATAGGGATTGGAAAACGGAACAATAAAAAAATAAAAATTAATAAAGTGATTGTTATGGAAAGTCCATCATTAAAAAATTTTGCAAGAATTGTAATATCTGGGATGTATAAAAATCTCGAAAGAGTGGTATTTGGAACAGATAGATATACTTCTGCTGAAATGACAAATAATATTTTATCTGGGGTGGAGCTCCCAAACATGGTATTTAAAGAATTATGTATTGGATGTGAAGGTTGTGCAAATATTTGCCCCACAAAAGCCATAGAAATGGTAGAAATTGAACCTATTCAATTAACCGAAACATACGCTAAAAATAGTATCCCTAAAATAGATGCCGAAAAATGTATTTTCTGCCTATACTGCAATGATTTTTGCCCTGTGTTTTCGGTATTTGATGAAATATCGCCAATACATCCCAGACATGTTGGGGATTATAATGAAGACGGAACATTAACCGTAGATATAGATTTAAAAAAATTATTGGAAAGACCTGTGGATATTCCTGAGGAACAACTTAAAAAAATATCAACGGTTCTTTCGATAAATCTTTCAAAAATGGTTAAATCGGAAAAAACTAAAAAATAATAAGAATAATAATAATAAGAACGATAAAGATAATAAAAAATAATAAGAATAATAATAAAAAATAAAGGAGGTGCGTTATGATAAAACAAACTGCCCGTAAAAAAAATATACATATTATGGTGGCATACACGGGAGGCTGTAATGGCTGTGATATAGATATTGTAAATTGTGTTTTGTCTCCCTTTTATGACGCCGAACAATATAATGTATTTTTAACATGGAATCCCCGAGAGGCTGATATTTTATTGGTTAGTGGCTGTGTAACAAAGGTAATGACAGAATCACTTAAAGAAATGTATGAGGCAATACCAGAACCAAAGGCAGTAGTTGCAGTAGGATGCTGTGCTTTAATGGGTGGAGTATATGCTAATATTGGGGGAGATTTGGGAACATCTGACTTTATTGATGGACCTGTTAAAAATATAATTCCCGTTGATATAAATGTTCCGGGCTGTGCTCCAAGACCAGAGGATATAATACAAGGTATAGTTCAAGCTTTGCCAAAGATTTTGAATGAATAGCATATATTTAGTAAATATTGGTGATTTTATGATTGCTTATAATATATCATATATTTATGGAATAGAATTAATATTGTCAATAATAGGAATTCCATTAATAGCTTTTGCTGTATCTACGATACTTCCCGGAATTCAACGGAAAATTCAGGCACGAATTCAGCAAAGAAAAGGACCTTCAATATTATCGCCAGGTTTTTGGGCATTATTTAAGTTTTTGGCAAAGAAAAACAAAGAACCGCATAGTAGAATGCCAAAATTGTATAAAATCATGCCTGTTGTTAGTTTTGTTGTTATTTGGTGCCTTCTTGCATCTACTACTCTCCCAAAGATTGCAGTATTATCAAATGTGATAGTTTTAGCTGGATTATTAAAAATAGAGGAATTAGTATATATTGTAATGGGCTCACTGTCCAGCTCTGTAATGGGAATTAGGATGCCGTTTATTGACGAATGTAAAGGGGGAAAATCATTAAGCACTGTAAAAATGACACTCGAACAGTTGGGGGCTGTTAGGGCTTTTAAACTTATATCTGTTGGTTCATTTCCATTTTATGTAGCTGTAATGATTCCATTTATTCAGCAAAAAAGTATTTATCTTGATTCAATTTCTGGACAAAATATATTATTCACTGTTGGCGGATTGCTCGGAGCTCTTGCATATTTAATAGGTTTTATGATTATGGTAAAAGATTATCCGTTTTCAATTATGCACACCAAAGCAGATGTAATTGAAGGTCCAACAATGGAATACTCTGGAACTTATAGGGCAATTTATTTGTCTGTCAAGGAGCTCCTTATGATTACATTGGGAAGTTTATTTGCTACACTGTATTTGGGTATTTATCCAGATGTAAATAATCCCATTACTATAATATTAAATTTTGCCATTGCCTTTGTATTCCCAATATTGGGTGCTGTGATTAGTGCATTTACGCCAGTTTTAACATTTAGGCAGGTTTATCCAATCTCATTATATACAACCATTATGGCATTTGCAGGAGTTATATTTGCTTTAATGGGACTTTAATTTTATTTTTTTATTACTTTTTTTGTGTTGAAGAGCGAGGAGCTCCATGTTATTAATAAATAGAATAATGAACAGCATATAATAAACAATTAAACTAATATGTGGTGGATATGTTAAATGATAAATTAAATACGATAATATGTGGAGATTGTATTGAAGAATTAAAAAAATTCCCCGACGAATCAGTGGATTTAGTATTTGCAGACCCACCATATAATTTACAATTACAAGGTAAATTATATAGACCAAACCAGACCAAAGTAGATGCCGTAAATGATGAATGGGATAAATTTAATTCATTTGCCGATTATGATGATTTTTGTATCCAATGGTTAAAAGAATGTAAAAGAATATTAAAAAAAGATGGGGCAATTTGGGTAATAGGTAGTTATCATAACATATATAGGCTGGGAAAGATTATTCAGGATTTGGGATATTGGATATTAAATGATATTTTATGGGTAAAAACCAATCCAATGCCAAATTTTAAGGGGACACGATTTACCAATGCTCACGAAATACTGTTATGGGCTTCAAAAAGTAAAAATTCTAAATATACATTTAACTACAAATCCATGAAGGCGTATAATGATGATAGGCAGATGCGGAGTGATTGGCATATTCCTATATGTAGTGGGAAGGAAAGAATACAAATTAATGGAAAAAAAGCACATTCTACACAAAAACCAGAAGCTTTATTGGAAAGAATCATTAAAGCGAGTAGTAATAAAGGCGATACTG
>OFDE01000044.1_pt1 | contig 19655 bp, 19 predicted proteins | sample 1520281 | NCBI WGS metagenome assembly OFDE01 (sample SAMEA3696446, study PRJEB22514) | metagenome | biome: water; feature: marine; material: hydrothermal vent | place: Pacific Ocean | collected 2014-08-12 | depth 1521 m | reverse complement strand
ACCCTCTCTTTCACGTTATCTTCTCAGAAATTGCACTTATTGTTGGAATTGGCGCAATAAGAGCTATTTAAATAAAGGTAGGGACCTGTCTCTACTTTTATTTACCAGTCGATCCCCTTTTCAGGCAGTCCCTGATTCTCGTCATACATCTCTTTTTTGCACCCTTCCGGTTTTGATCCGCAGTATGTATTGTAGGCTGTCTTGGCAGAACCAACAACATAACGAAAATCATAAATAACAGTAACGGCTTTTTCATATGCTAACGATAGCAATATGGTTTTTTAGATATAATTACGCTATGAAAAACCTACGTAATGCACTTTTGCTCAAACAACTTTATCAACTCAGGCAATTAGGCTACAAATATACAGATATTACACCCTATAAAGAGGATGAACTGGACCTTTCTCTGCCAAATACACTTGAGTCACTCCAAAAACAGGCACAGAACTGTCATCTTTGTGAACTGAGTAAAAGTCGTCAAAAGATTGTGTTCGGTGAAGGGAATCCTCATGCTGACCTGCTTTTCATCGGAGAAGCTCCCGGGGCCACTGAAGACAGCAGCGGTAAACCTTTTGTAGGACGTTCAGGAGAGCTTCTTACGAAGATGATAGAGAATGTATTGCATCTTTCCCGCAAGGATGTCTATATTACAAATATCGTGAAATGCCGCCCTCTGAACAACCAGGTCCCGACAGCGACACAGGCACATACCTGCCAGCCCTATCTTTTAAAACAGATAGAACTTATCAGGCCGAAACTTGTTGTGACACTGGGTGCTACAGCCTATCATTATCTTACCGGTGACGAAACGCACATTACTAAAATACGGGGAACACTACATAAACAAAATGGATATACACTTATCCCTACGTATCATCCTAGTTATCTGCTGAGGAATCCAAGTGCCAAAAAAGAAGTATTTCAAGATTTACTGAAGGTGAAAGAACTTATGTAGTATGGGCACTCCTGCCCATGACGAACTATTGATTTTAGCGATATAATGTGCCGTGACCAAAGGGAAGAGATACCCTTGGATGATCACGCTACAACACTTTATGCTTCTCTTGCTTTACTGATGATCTCTTCAACGATAGACGGATCCTCAAGTGTTGAAATATCCTGAGTGATCTCCTCACCTTTGGCGATAGAACGTAAAATTCTTCTCATGATCTTACCTGAACGTGTTTTAGGGAGTCCCGGTACTTCAATGATATGATCAGCCTTGGCGATGTTACCGATCTCTGCAGAAAGCAGTGCATTGATATGGTTTTTGATATCTTTATTGATATGCCCCTCTTTAAGTACAATATAGATGAAGATAGACTCACCCTTAATGTCATGCGGGCGCCCTACTACAGCTACTTCTGCTACAGAATCATCTTTGTTCACTGCTGCTTCTATCTCAGCAGTACCCATGCGGTGTCCTGAGACATTGATCACATCATCTACACGACCTGTGATGGTGAGGTAACCATCCTCATCAAGCACCGCACCGTCACCAGAGAAGTACACTGGTTTACCATCTTTCACCGCGTCACCAAAGTAAGCTGTTTTATAACGTTCAGGATCTCCCCAGATATTTCGTATCATACTTGGCCATGGTTTGGTGATACAAAGAAGTCCAGTCTCCCCTACCTCTTTAGCTGTACCGTCAGGATCAATGATCTCAGCAATGATACCCGGAAGTGCAAACGTTGCACACCCAGGTTTAATAGGTGTTGCTCCGGGAAGCGGAGAGATCATATGTCCGCCTGTTTCAGTCTGCCACCATGTATCTACGATAGCACACTTGGAGTTACCCACTGTTTCATAGTACCATTTCCATGCCGGAGGGTCGATAGGCTCCCCTACCGTACCAAGTACTTTAAGTGAGGAGAGGTCATACTTTTTAGGCTCATCTTCACCCATTTTATGAAGTACACGGATGGCTGTAGGAGCAGTGTAGAACTGAGTGATCTTATGGTCTTGTACCATCTTCCACGCACGTCCTGCATCCGGATACGTCGGTACACCTTCAAACATCAGTGTCGTAGTACCCGCAGCCAGAGGACCATAGATAATGTACGTATGCCCTGTGATCCATCCGATATCAGCCGTACACCAGTAGACATCATCACCTTTGACATCAAAGACCCACTCCATCGTCATCTGTGCCCAGAGGATGTATCCTGCACTTGCATGCTGTACGCCTTTTGGTTTTCCGGTACTACCACTTGTGTAAAGCAAAAAGAGTGGATCTTCACTATCCATAATTTCAAATGGACACTCCTCTGACTGAGAAGTGATAAGCTCATTATAGTTATGGTCTCTACCCTCTACCCACTCTATGGCTTCATTGTTTCTCTTTACAACAAGTACAGCTTCAATACTCTCACCACCCTGAGCCAATGCATCATCTACTACATTCTTAAGAAGATAAGGTTTCCCTTTTCTGTAGGCACCATCCGCAGTGATCACGATCTTCGCCTGGGCATCTTCGATACGGTCTTTCAACGCTTCTGCTGAGAATCCGCCAAAGACGATAGAGTGGATCGCTCCTATACGGGCACAAGCAAGCATCGCATACGCTGCTTCAGGGATCATAGGCATATAGAGTACTACCCTGTCACCTTTTGTGACACCAAACTTATTTTTAAGCAAGTTTGCCATTTTGTTAACACGTTGTGAAAGTTGTGCATAAGTAATATGCTCCACATCACCTCTGTCTCCCTCAAAAAGAATCGCTGTTTTGTCTGCTTTGTCTGCAAGATGTCTATCGATACATTGATTTGAGACATTAAGCTTACCATTGGTAAACCATTGATAGAAAGGTGCATTGCTCTCATCAAGGACTTTCTCATACGGTGCCAGCCAGTCTATTTTTTCATCGGCAAACTCTTTCCAGAAGCCTTCATAGTCTTCGATAGCTCTGTTTTGTAATTCCCAGTACGCATCCATACTCGGTATAGCGGCATTCTGTGCAAACTCCGGATTCGGGTTGAAAATTTCTTTTGTCATGGTAGGTTCCTTTAGTGATCTATTATGAATTATATTAGGGTTAGTTTAGCATAAAAAAGAGAGATTTGAAAAGGAAAGGGATGAGAGATCTTTTAAATAGGAGTAATTTAGTCCTATTTGTTACAGTCTGATCAAAACAAGATACTCTGCAGAATGACTGTCACAGGACAGCCGTCTGTCAGGAACAGAGTAGGAGTTCCGGACAGATATCGCCTTTATTATGCATTAAATGTCTGATGTGTTATTATTATTTTTGTGGTCGGCTGAAGCCAACCCTACGGTATGATATTTATGCATTACATGTGTATTGTTTTGTAGGGTTGGCTTCAGCCGACCACCCCTACGACAACCATCCCACCATACAAATAAAATACCTCCCTATTTCCTCTTTACAAACGATGAATATTCCCAATCCTCTATATTCTCTACCAATCCATGTTTTATAGGGTTACATTGTATATATTGCATGGTTTCATACCAATCTTTTTCATCTCGTATGGTATGTTCATAATATTTCTTTTGCCATATTGCTTTGTATCTTTTTTTATTACGACTGTAAGATTGTTCTAAAGCCTCATTATCTTGTACATTATAATGTCGAGAAAAATATGCTTTTATAGCACCTATGATTTTAGGATACTCTGTAGCATTTTCAGGGGTAATCACCATATGTATATGCTCTGGTAAAACCACAATAGCCTCTATACTATATTCAAATTTCTTTTTGCTCTGGGCAAAACTCTCACGCAATAATGCAATATTGTCAATCAAAATAGGATGACGTCTATGGGTAACAATGGTAATGTAATAGCTGTATCCATCTTCGAATATACGTCTATAATTTGGCATAGATTGATTGTAATATTTTTAATAGGGATAGGGTAAAAATATGGCATATTGTCATGTTTTTGTAATAAATCGGGGTAATGGTCGGCTGAAGCCAACCCTACGGTATGGTTTATGCATTACATGTCTGATGTGTTATTATTATTTTTCTGGTCGGCTGAAGCCAACCCTACAGTATGGTTTTATGCATTACATGTGTATTGTTTGTAGGGTTGGCTTCAGCCGACCACCCAAATTGAACCCCTGAATTATGCTAAAAAATGATAAAGGAGCTGATGCATGCCATCTTGAAGCAGGATTATTTTTGGAAAACCATGCTTTTGCCGCCAGGAGCGGTATATGGTTTCTCGACACTTCATTTTACCAAAGGTGATAACAGTCTAAAAGCCATAGAGACTAAAGAGGAGATTTTGCAAATGTTAGGCAAAATGGTATGCGATCAAAGATAAAACGGCTTAAAAAGAATCCTATTAAAAACTGTGTTATTATTCAGCTTTAAAGGTGTCAAATTATTATGTTTTTGCATTTTTGGTCGGCTAAAGCCAACCCTACACAAATAACAACACATTACATATTTAATTTGTAAATACCCCATATCGTAGGGTTGGCTTTAGCCGACCACCCCTACGACAACCATCTACCATACTCCGGCATCCAACCCGAATCCTGCAAGACCTACGAACTCTGTGTCTTTGTTGGTCGTAAGCAGGTTGATGATCATACCTGGCATAGACCTAGTCTTTTTTTAGTATGTTCTCAATAATTCCGACAATAGACGGATCTTCAAGTGTCGAAGTATCCTGAGTGATCTCTTCACCTTTAACGAGACTTCGGAGGATCCTTCTCATGATCTTACCCGAACGTGTTTTAGGAAGATCAGGAACAAATACCATATCATCACAAAGAGCTATTGCACCGATCTCAGACTTGATGATCGTATTGATCTCCTTCATGGTCTCAAATTCATCTGCAACATCATCATTTTTCTCTACCGGTACCGATTTGAGTACGATATAGGCAAAGATTCCCTCACCTTTGATCTCATGCGGTTTTCCGACAACAGCAACCGCTGCAACATTGTCATGTTTCTTGATCGCCGCTTCAACTTCCGCTGTTCCCATTCTATGGCCGGAAACATTGATAACATCATCGGTACGTCCTGTAATAGTGATATATCCGTCTTCATCGATCATTGCACCGTCACCGGTAAAGTAGACCGGTTTATTCTCTTTTTTACAGTCTCCGAAGTAAGATTTTACAAACCTGTCAGGGTCACCCCAGATCGTACGGATCATACTTGGCCAAGGCTTGGTAATACACGCGAACCCTTTTTCTCCTACCGGCGTCGGTGTACCGTCCTCTTCGATGATCTCAGCCATAATACCAGGCAGCGGGAATGTCGCACATCCGGGTTTGATCGGTGTTGCCCCGGGAAGCGGAGAGATCATATGTCCGCCTGTCTCTGTCTGCCAGTAGGTATCAACGATAGAACATCTGGAACTGCCTACCGATTCATAGTACCACTTCCATGCTGCAGGATCAATAGGCTCTCCAACCGTTCCGAGTACACGTAGGGAACTAAGATCATATTTGTCCGGTTCATCCGCACCTGTTTTATGAAGCAGTCTGATCGCAGTCGGTGCTGTGTAGAACTGGTTGATCTGATATTCTTCAACCATTCTCCAGCAGCGTCCTGCATCCGGGAATGTCGGTACACCTTCGAACATCACAGTCGTTGCACCCGCTGCAAGCGGCCCGTAGACAATGTAAGTATGCCCTGTGATCCAGCCCACATCTGCCGTACACCAGTATGTATCATTCTCTTTCAGGTCAAATACCCACTCCATCGTCATTTGTGCCCAAAGGATGTATCCTGCGCTTGAATGCTGTACCCCTTTCGGTTTTCCCGTACTTCCTGAAGTATAAAGCAGGAAAAGCGGATGCTCACTGTCTACCGGCTCAGGGTCACATTTGACAGATTCATTTTTGATAAGCTCCAGGAATGCATAATCACGTCCCGGCTCCCAGTGGATATCTTCACCGTTACGCTCAACGACACAAACCGCTTTAACACACTCACAACCCTCTTCAAGTGCTTTATCTACGACCGGCTTGAGCATATATGGCTTACCTTTTCTGAATGCACCGTCAGCGGTAACAACCAATTTTGCTTCCGCATCGATAATTCTGTCTCTGAGTGCTTCAGCAGAGAAACCGCCAAATACTACTGAATGGATCGCACCTATCTTTGCACATGCAAGCATGGTAATGGCCGCTTCCGGGATCATTGGCATGTAGAGAACGACTCTGTCGCCCTTTTGGATGTTGAACTGGTTTTTGAACATGTTGGCTGTTTTGTTCACTTCATAATACAGTTCACGGTAGGTCAGTACCCTCTGGTCCCCATTGTCACCTTCGAAAATGATCGCTGCTTTGTTCTTTCTGCTATCCAGGTGTCTGTCAACACACTGGTAAGCCACGTTAAGTTCACCGTCTTCGAACCATTTGTAGAACGGTGCATCCTCTTCGTTCAAGATCTTTGTGAACGGTTTGAACCAACTGATCTTCTCTTTGGCAAAATCACCCCAAAAACCTTCATAATCCTCTTTGGCCTTAGTCATTAAAGCATGATACTCATCCATACTCTTGATTGAAGCATCTTTAAACAGTTCTTCGTTCGGGTAATATAATTCACTCATTCATTTCTCCTTTAGTTTTAATGTAATTTATGGGTATGTTGTAATTTTAAATATATCATTGCAGTCATGATCACATCGTTAAGTGCATCATGTGCCTGAAGTTTTGGCAGTGCCAGATCTTCGACTATTGTCGCAAATCTCAAATCTATATTTCCTTGCGGAATCATACTTGTTTTTTGATCATAATAAATAGCAGAAACCTCCTCTTTTTTATTGGGTAAAGTAACACCTAACATGGATTTAGTGTACTTATTTATCATCGCTACATCAAATTCCAGATAGTAACCGACAAGTTTTCTGTTACCTATATAATAAAGAAACCTCTCTATAGCTTCTTCTATAGAAATAGCTCCAACCAGATCACAATGTCGTATTTGATGGATCGTGATACTCTCATGACTTATCTGTTTCTCTTGTTTTACAAATAGATGCATTGCTTCATCTGTGAGGATCCTGTTTTCTTTTATCTTCACTGCGCCTATAGAGATGATGTCATCTTTTTTGGGGTCCAAACCTGTTGTTTCGCAGTCAAAGACCACCACTTCACCGGAGGTATCCTCATCAAACAGAAATGCAAACCGTTCATCGGTCAAATGCTTCCGGTTCCATTTTTTTTTGAGATCTTCGAACATTACCCTACCATCGAGAGATGGAAATGATATACCACTCTCTTTTTAAAATCTTCAACTATTTTGAGTGCCTCTTTGAGGGTATCTCTCTCCAGCTTGCTCAACTTATCCCATGCGATATAGTTATCCATCGCTTTACCCTGTTGGAGCTTTTCAAGCTGTGCATGTAAGCGGAAGGTATTGAGCACTTCGAGTGTTTCAATGAGATTGGCAGCATCCTCTTTGTTCATATATCCTACATTGTTCAACGCTTTGATACGTTGTGTTGTATTGGTCTTGGTGATACCATATTCCAGTGCCAGTGCCCGAATACCATGGATAAGCGCAAAGAGTGCACCTTTTTTAATGTCGATCTCATTTTTATGCGCTTTGTCGGTAGAAACGAAGCGGGAAAAAAGCCCGAGCGGAGATTCAAATCTTTCTATCGATCTTGCAAAGTGCGGTAAAAACGTTGTATGGTTCCTGACCTCTTTGAGCAGATAGCTTCTCAGTGTTTTGAAAAGTCTGATGTTCCCTGCAACGGCATAGGTATCGAAGAAGATCGCCATGTCCATTAAACCTTCATAGTCAGGCGTGTTGATCCAGCGATAGATATCGTCTTTGTATGCCGTGAGCTCTTTGGCCCATTTGGGGTTGATGACCATAACATTGCCTTCACAGCGGGGGAAACCGATGGCATCGAGTGCCTCTGTGAATTTCAGTGTGATCTCTGCTTTATCCTCAGGATCGAAGCCGTCTTCAAAGATCAGGGCATTATCCTGATCGGTACGCAGTATCTGCTCCCCTCTCCCCTCACTTCCAAGCAGTATCAGGGTACATCTCTCATGCCAGGATCCCGGAAAGATAAGCTCAAAAAGTTTTATATACATTTTTTTGTGTATTTCGGAAACAAGTTTGGCGATATAACGTGATTTTACTCCCTTGAAATGCAGGGTTCTTATCATGATATCTATCCGTTTTGAGGCTGTAATGACACCCTGAAGGTCATCCGCTTCCTCTATCTGTCTGCTGATCAGATGGGACTGATTGGAAAAATAACTCAGCAGATCGATCAGGGCAAGTACCCCTATAGGTTCTTCATCCTCATTCAGAACAGGAAGATGTTTGATGGAGTGTCCGGTCATTAAAAGCAATACATTAAATAGCAGTTCCCCCTCTGTAACGGAAATGGCCGGATAGGTCTGTATATCGGAGATCTTCATCAAGTTCTGTACCTCACGATAGAGGATATATTTCCGAAGATCCGTATCGGTCACGATACCATACCCCTCCTCATTCTTCACAAGAAGAGCAACTGCTTTCTCCTCTTCAAGTTTGGAGATCGCATCAACAACAGGCATATCCGCATCAACGATACAGGCAGCATGCAAAATGTTACCATCTACGCGAGCCACCATAATATCTGCCATTTTGGCACTCTCTTTTCGCTCTTTGATCATATCGATGCGCTCTGCAATAGAGGAGAAGAAGTAGTGCTCGAATGCACTGTTTCTTTCACATAATGTTAAAAAAACCTCTTTGGGGATCTCGTAGCAGATAAGCTCTTCAGTTACAATATAATCGTACGATGCATCCTGCTTTTTGATCAGTTCTATACCTCCAAACGTATCATCCTGATGGTAAATATCGATAAGCTCATCATTTGATCTGGCTTCTACCATCCCTTTGATGATGTAAAAAAGTGTTTGGTTTTTTGTTTCAGAGGCGATCACTTGTTCACCCTGTGGATAATAGACAATTTGAGCACTTGCCTCAATGGCTTGCTGTTCTTCTTTGCTCAAAAGCGAAAAAGGTAAATGCTCTTTCAGTTTTTCAAGTAATGCTATCATTTTTGTTTATCCTTTAAAGCATACAAAGCCACAAGGGCTTTGTATATTTTTCTTAGTGTGCTGATGCACCTTCTGCACCGATACCGGTTTGAGAACGGATATCTTGTGCTTCAAACGCTTCTATCTCTTTTGCAGCCTCTTCACTTTTATCAGTGATAGAGAAGAACCAGATAGCAATAAAGGCAACGGTTACAGAGAAGAGTGCCGGATACTTATATGGGAAGATCGCTTCAGCATTTCCAAATATCTGTACCCATACGATCGGTCCGAGGATTACCAGCAATACTGCTGTTGCAAGTCCAAGGCTACCACCGATAACCGCACCTCTGGTTGTCAATTTACTCCAGAACATCGAGAGGAAAAGTACCGGGAAGTTTGCTGATGCCGCAATAGCAAAGGCAAGACCAACCACAAATGCAATATTCTGCTTCTCAAAAGCAATACCAAGAATAATGGTTACGATACCAAGAACTACTGTTGCTATTTTAGAAACTTTCATCTCTTTGGCTTCATCTACTTCACCATGCTTCTTAAATACATTCGCATAAAGGTCATGTGAAATTGCCGATGCACCGGCAAGTGTAAGACCTGAAACAACTGCTAAAATAGTTGCAAATGCTACCGCTGAGATAAATCCTAAGAAGAAGTTACCGCCCACTGCATGTGAAAGGTGGATCGCTGCCATATTCTTACCACCAAGGATAGGTGAACCACCGCTGACAGCTTGCTTTGCAAGGTCAAGATATTGAGGATTGTTCAGTACCATAATGATCGCACCAAAACCGATGATGAATGTTAAGATATAGAAATACCCGATGAAACCTGTTGCGTAAAATACAGATTTTCTAGCCTCTTTCGCATCTGCAACCGTAAAGAATCTCATTAAAATATGCGGGAGACCTGCTGTACCGAACATCAATGCAATACCAAGCGAGATAGCAGAGATAGGATCGGATACCAAACCTCCAGGTGCCATAATCGCTTCACCTTTAGCATGAACCTCTACCGCTTTGGCAAACATTGCCTCAAGACTGAATCCGAAGTGACTCATTACAGCAAGTGCCATAAATGTTGCACCGGAGAGTAGAAGTATCGCTTTAATGATCTGTACCCAAGTGGTTGCCAGCATTCCACCAAATGTTACATAAAGTATCATCAGTGTACCTACAAGTACAACAGCCAACTCATAAGGAAGACCAAAAAGAAGTTGGATAAGTTTACCTGCACCAACCATTTGTGCAATAAGATACAGGATCACTGTTGCGATAGAACCAAAAGCTGCCAGTGTTCTAATAGGTGTTTGTCTTAGTCTGTAAGCTTGCAACATCTGCAAAGGTATATTTCCCAAGGTTTCTAAGTCTTTCAGAGACCAGGAAAAGGATCACCGGCCAACCAACAAGGAAACCAATAGAGTAGATAAGACCATCATATCCAGCGAGATAAACCAAACCGGAAATACCCAGGAATGATGCTGCCGACATGTAGTCACCTGCAATTGCCATACCGTTTTGCAGTCCCGTGATACCTCCACCGGCTGTATAGAAATCTTTTGCTGTTTTTGTTCTTTTAGCTGCCCAATAGGTGATCCCCAGTGTCCCACTAACAAAAACCAGGAACATAATAATCGCAGAAACATTCAGAGGTTGTTTTTGTACCTCACCTTCTAATGCGCCGGATGCAAAAACACTTGCGCTCAATACCAATAGTAATAATAAAACTTTTTTCATCATTATCCCCTACCTACTTCATCTTTTATTTCTTGGGTTAAGTCATCAAACTCACCATTGGCTCTTTTTACATAGATACCTGCCAGTACAAATGCGATGACAATAATAGCTATCCCAATAGGAATCCCTATTGTCATAACTCCTGAACCCATTTTGGTTCCTAAAAGTGCGGGGTCAAATGCAATCACCATAATAAATGCATAATAAACTACCAACATAATAATAGAAAGAGTCCACGCAAATTTACTTCTCTCTTTTACCAGTTTTTGATATTTTGGATTATTTCTAATCTCTTCGATCATCTCTTTTGTCATTTTTATTCCTTTTAAAAGTTATAGTTTACGATAAATCTATACTCATTCCAATCCAATCCAGGTTTAAAGTCAGTTGGGAAGTTTCCTCTAAATCTAAAGTGTAGATCTTTATTGAACTCTGGTGTATACTTGATATCAAAACCTGACTCTTCAGCTGTATATGCCGTACTTGTATAAGTGTTACTTGCACCAATATCAAATGATACATAGTACCCCGTTGCTTTCAAATTCATGCCTGTCAACTCTTTGAAGTTATAGGTTGCAGCTACTTTTGTTGCATCCGTATCTGCAAAGAACATATGTCTTGTGACCATACCTTGTGTAAATGCCGGCATACCGCCCCAAGGAGTAATAATACCACCATTCATTGCACCATCACTGTCACCTGTTTGAGAGTATGCTACATATCCGCTTAAGGCACTATAAGCAGCACCAAGCTTAACACCCCAGTAGTTACTGTCTACTTTTCCTGCCAGCTCATCACCGATCTCACTTTCATTAATATACTGTGCTGAAGCTTTCATCTTCACATTGTCATTTAAAAGACAGTTCCATCCATAATCAGCTTGAAGATATACTGCATTTAAAATATCATGCGCATAGTAATCCCATGCTTGAAGTTTAAGTCCGGCAATACCTTTATAGGTAGCTGAAGCGATTGTTACACCAGAAGTATCAGTTCCTGCTCCCAGAGCTATAACACCCATATCGGCAAATCTACCGCTTGTACCCTCTTTGTACCCTAAACCATAACCACTCTGTATTGAGAGTGCAGTATTTATATCCGATAAGGATGTACCAGGTGTATACACATTACCAAATGTTCCTACACTCTCTCTGGTCACATGTGCTAACATAAGTGTTGTATCTTCAATATCTTTATTGCTAAGGACTGCTGCTTCAAAAAGATTTGGAAGCATTCTTGCATCATCTGCACCTGCGAGTGGCGTGTTGAGCTTTTGACGTCCTACTTTCAGGTTTGTGTTTCCTCTTTTATAGTTTAAGTATGCTTCACCGATGAAACCGTAATTTTCAAAATTATCACCATAAAGTGAAGGGTCATAGCTTGATGTGCTTTCTGCTTCATCATGGATCTTAAGTCCATTGACTGCATAGAACTTTGTGCCAAAGCTAAGTCCATTCCACTCAGCACTGTCATAACCTATCCAGCCGCCTACAGCCGCTGAATTACGATTATTTTCATATATTCCGGAAAACGTTCTATCTATATAGAAAGCTCTGAATTGTCCAGAGACTTTACCTTCGGACTCTTCTGCTGTAACAGCAGGTGTAGTTTCAACCACTGGCTCTACTGGCTTGATGTCTCCACCAGCCATAATCATTGTCGATGCTATAACTGATAGCAATACTGTTTTTTTCATGTTTTTCTCCAAATTAAAATTCAATTTTATTATGAAAGATGAAAATAGCATTACTATAGCATTGTGATTTTTAGTGAAAATAGTAGATATTAAAAAAAGAGATTGTAGCGTTTTGTTACACTCTTAATAGTTTTTGTTTACTCTGTATCCTATCCCTTTTAGACTCTCTATAAGATCTTCTTTGAGTATCTGCCGCACCCTGTGTACTTCTGCCCTTATCGTAGCATTGTCTATTTGAGTATCATCCCAAACATAATGTCTTAGCATATCGAAATCAACTATTTTATTGATATTGCATGCAAACAGATGAATGATCTGTGCCTGTTTAGGTGTGAGTGTTTGTTCCTGATTGTCAAATAACAATCTCTGTTTTTCAAGATCATACGTATACATTTTACTGATCTTAACAAGGCTTTTTGACTCTATATTTGCTATTTTAAGCAGTCGGTCTATATGTAATGTAAGCTCTTTCAGATGAAAAGGTTTTTTAAGATAATCATAACAGCCCAGTTCATACGCTTTAGAGATCTGCTCTATTTGAGTAATCGCAGAGATGAAGATCGTTGGTACAAATATCTTCTCTTTTTGTAATTTTTCAAGTAAAGAGAGCCCATCTATAGAAGGGGTATTAATATCAAATATAAACAGATCATAGCTATTTTCAACACTGTTTTTAAATGCTTCTTTACCATCTTCGCAAGCATCTACTTCATACCCTGTATCTGTAAGGTATTCAACAATAGCACTTTGCAACATCAATTCATCTTCAAGTAACAGAATTTTCATCTACTTCTCCTAATAACCCGAGTTCGAAAGTATAGCTAAATATGGTTATCTTCTCATTTGAGCTCACATCAACTTCCACATTCTCTTTTTTACAGATAGAATCTACAATTTCCAAGCCCAAACCAAAACCATTTTTCATATTGTCTTCTCTCTGAAAAGCTTCAAAGATACGTTGTGTATCTTCAATCTTGTGAGAATGGGTAACAAACATTAAAAGTATCTTCTTCTCTTCTCTTTTCAATGTTACTACAATATCACTACCTTTTTTAGCATATTTTATAGCATTAGAGAGGTTATTGTCTATAATACGTTGCAGTTCTATGTCTGAAAAGTAGAGAGTAATCCCCTGCTCTATGTTTGAAATTATTTTATGTTGATTCCCCGTAGCTATCTCTTCAAAAAAACGAATACGTCCTTCTAAAAAAAGTGAAAAAGATATCCACTGCTTTTCATAGACAAAACGGTCTTTTTTTACCATATAGCTCAAGTCATCATAAATATTGCCTATCATCTTTGCTGCTGCTTCGATTTTGGAGAGATATTTATCTTCACCCCGTTTCATTTTGTAGATATCAATATGTGTCATAATAACAGCCAATGGTGTATTTATCTCATGAATGGAATGTTTAATAAAACTGTCTTGTGCCTGTACCAAAGATTCACTGAATTCTTTCTCTTTTTCAAGCAGTCTGTTTTGCTCACTCAAATTTTTAGTCTTCTCTTCAACTTTCTTCTCCAAAGAGAGGTTCATCTTTTTGAGCTTGTTTTTTCTTTTATGTATGGCATTCACCATATCATTGATATACTTCACCATCTTTTTAAACTCAAAAAGATGGATCTGTTCTACATCTATCGTGGTATGACTTTTTGATGCCTTTTTAAAAAAACGGCTAAAAGTGTCGATCTCTTTACTGATAATATGATTAACAATACCCAGACCTGCCAAACCGATACCAAACAAAATAACGGTTAAAGAGAGTATCTCCATCATATATTTGATAAGCCTCTTTTTCAGTGCTAATTTTTCAACTGAAATCAGTTTTTCAACTTCATCAAGATAGACTCCTGTACCTATCATCCAACCCCAAGGTTTAAATGCTTTGGCATAAGAGATCTTGGGTGTAGACACTCCGGTAATGGGTTTTATCCACATATACTCGACAAAGCCGCCTTTTGGTTTTTGAGAAACATCAATAAGTTCCTTGATGACCTGCACCCCATTTGGATCTTTAAAATCATAGAGATTTTTCCCTATATTATGCAACTGAAGAGGATCAGAGAGATTGGTACCATTGAAGTCATAGATAAAAATATATCCTGTACCATCTTGTCGTCCATAAAGTTGTTCTATAGCATGGATGGTCTGGGATTTCAGCTCTTTTTCATTTTTTCCGGCAGGTTGCCGTGCATATTCGTTAGCTATAAACTTCAAGACACGGTTTATATCAAAAGTAATGATGTTTTTCTGCTCTTGGATATACTGTTTACGTATAGAAGAGGCTTCTCGATCAAAATCATTATACTCTTCATAAATAAGCAGTGTTGTAAACAAAACAACAAAAAGAAATACGATAAGCATACCCCATATATAGAGGGTAGTAATCGTTTTATGTTTAAAGATATTGAGGGACATGAAATAGTTATATGATCTCTACGTTTTTAACAGTAAAGCTTTTCTTGAAATTTCTCTTATCTTTTGACATGTAAGTTCCTTTATAAATGAAAAATTATTTTAGCATAAAATATTAGTGAGTTAAAGAGGAAGAAAAAAAGTATTTTTTTCCAGAGGTCTCTCTAAGGGTCAGGCGTTGAAAATACACTTTTTACTATCTTTGAAATAAGTGAACGGGATACACTCAAATGCTTTGCGATCTGGGCTTGTGTGTATCCGTCATCACAGGCATTGATAATGCTGATATTTCTCTCATTCCTGGTTTTACTGTCTCTGAAATGTTCCTCTAGTGTTTTCAAATAAGCATGCTTATGAATATTGTCTTTAGTGATCACTTTTTGTTTTTGGATCGCATCAAGTATCTTCAGTTCCTCTTCTCCCAGAGTTACGCCTATGAGTTCCTGTATATTTTCATAATCCAGTTCTGCCAGTAATTTGGATTTTTTTGTACAGGGTATGGGTGTTTGTTTATTGGCGATCACTGCTCCCAATGTATAGGGGTATTCTCCCACCCTCTTTGCCATATTTGCTTCTATCGGATTTTGTTCTATGTAACGTATAAGTGTATAGTAATACGCTTCACTGTTGATGTATCGTGAGTAAAATCTTCCCTGCCAGAAGTGACCGGATCTTTTTTGTTTTTTATTTGCATAGATCGCATAATTACTGTTAACCTGTTTCATAAAAAGTGAAAGATTGTCCAGTTCTGTTTCGATCAGCAGATGAAAATGATTATGCATCAGACAATAATCATGCACTACTACTCTATATGCTCTGCATGCTTTACAAAGGATCTTTAAAAACATTGCATGATCATCATCCGATCTGAAGATATCAGAACGGTTCACTCCACGATTGATGATATGATGATACCCTGCCTGGTCTATACGTGGTCTTCTTGACATCATCTACTCCTTGTTTTTCTATAAGTATAGCAGAATAAAGTGTATATTCAACGCCTGACCCCTATTCCGGTTCGAGCTGTTTGAGCAGAATTATGAAAATAAAGGATAAGCATATTTAAATACAACTCTTGTGTCGGTTCGAGCTCTTCTAATATTGCTTCTATCATGCTATTTCCTCCATTTAAATACAACTCTTGTGTCGGTTCGAGAAAGCCTGCTATGAAATGACAACCTTTGTCTTTCATATTTAAATACAACTCTTGTGTCGGTTCGAGACAGGAACTTTGCACTCGTTTCAGCCGTTAAAATGATTTAAATACAACTCTTGTGTCGGTTCGAGTGAGTAAAGTGATAATGGAAGCACTTAACTACCCTAATTTAAATACAACTCTTGTGTCGGTTCGAGGTGGTGCAATCTCCCATGTTTGTAACTTAGGGCAATTTAAATACAACTCTTGTGTCGGTTCGAGAAATCAGCTGACAGTATCGCTTGAAGCTCGTATATTATTTAAATACAACTCTTGTGTCGGTTCGAGCTTACGACTGGGCATAAAGCTTAGTGAAATAGGCTCATTTAAATACAACTCTTGTGTCGGTTCGAGAGGACTTCTTGAAGAAGAATAAAGGCACTCTCTTTAATTTAAATACAACTCTTGTGTCGGTTCGAGGTTCACCTCGTCCATGACAGGTGTAAACCGTTGCTTATTTAAATACAACTCTTGTGTCGGTTCGAGGACTTCCTAAAGAAAAACAAAGGCGTTCTCTTTAATTTAAATACAACTCTTGTGTCGGTTCGAGCAATAACCGAACTCTCAGGAGAGGGATATTCATCTCTATTTAAATACAACTCTTGTGTCGGTTCGAGTTAAGGTTAGCAAAAATACGGCTCATTTATCCGTATTTAAATACAACTCTTGTGTCGGTTCGAGGTTGTCAATTTTGATACTCCGTGAATGGTTAGATGAATAATTTAAATACAACTCTTGTGTCGGTTCGAGCCAAACTTTTAGAGTTATAAAGTCTTTCAAAGTGTATTTAAATACAACTCTTGTGTCGGTTCGAGTATAAAGGTTGCCACAGTCGGAATCCCTAAGCCCCCATTTAAATACAACTCTTGTGTCGGTTCGAGTTCGCAAGCTTTGTGAGGTCTCCGAAAGATGATACTATTTAAATACAACTCTTGTGTCGGTTCGAGTTGCCTCGTCTATCGTGACTGGTAAATCAAGTGGATTTAAATACAACTCTTGTGTCGGTTCGAGTTATTAAAGTCATGTCGTCTCCTTTATGGTAATGTTATTTAAATACAACTCTTGTGTCGGTTCGAGTAACCCCGAAATTGACAGTCAATGATCTTGAAAGTAATTTAAATACAACTCTTGTGTCGGTTCGAGATTCTCTCAGTGTTTTAGCAGGCGATACATTCGATGATTTAAATACAACTCTTGTGTCGGTTCGAGCAAGACAGTTCATGCCCATGATGCAATTTTATTATTATTTAAATACAACTCTTGTGTCGGTTCGAGAAACTCATAAAGCTCTTAAAAGAGATACCTTCGGGATTTAAATACAACTCTTGTGTCGGTTCGAGATTGTAATCAGGCATGTAGTAAGCAACGTTAAGTGAATTTAAATACAACTCTTGTGTCGGTTCGAGGTGCGACAATCGATGAAAGTGAGGTGATCGTATATCATTTAAATACAACTCTTGTGTCGGTTCGAGTGCATCTTCTTCCTCTTGCGTGACTTCTCCTAGAGTATTTAAATACAACTCTTGTGTCGGTTCGAGCACAAATGGACCTTATGACCCGACATCAACAACACTATTTAAATACAACTCTTGTGTCGGTTCGAGAGATACAGGGGGATTCATTATTGTGGTTTATAAAGATTTAAATACAACTCTTGTGTCGGTTCGAGCAACGAAGTAGAAGCAGATGTTGCCGCTTCATACGTATTTAAATACAACTCTTGTGTCGGTTCGAGGTTTACACTCATGCTGTTGCCCACTTGTTTATACATCATTTAAATACAACTCTTGTGTCGGTTCGAGAATATTTTCTCTTCTTTTTACTTTCGCTTATTCCGAATTTAAATACAACTCTTGTGTCGGTTCGAGTTAAAGCGTAATCGGTACAAGCCATTCCCTCAATCATTTAAATACAACTCTTGTGTCGGTTCGAGAAGATGAAAACAGCGAAGCAAGTCAATCTCTTGCATGATTTAAATACAACTCTTGTGTCGGTTCGAGGAATGTCAATTCAGGGTATTTTTGTTCAAAAATCTTATTTAAATACAACTCTTGTGTCGGTTCGAGGCGTTCTTTAAGATTTGGAAGCACTATCCGAAAGAGATTTAAATACAACTCTTGTGTCGGTTCGAGACTGGACGGGCTGCAAAAAGATTTGGAAGAGATTGATTTAAATACAACTCTTGTGTCGGTTCGAGTTTTGCTTAGTTCTATTGGAGTGTCCAGCACATCCTTATTTAAATACAACTCTTGTGTCGGTTCGAGCTGCACACCATCGTTATGTCTACTGTGCTTTTTGTATTTAAATACAACTCTTGTGTCGGTTCGAGCTACCGGAGCACTAAGTACGATCACTTTCTTATCGGAATTTAAATACAACTCTTGTGTCGGTTCGAGCAGGAAGAATAGCATCTCAGCATATTCACTCCGAAATTTAAATACAACTCTTGTGTCGGTTCGAGTAGTTAAAGATGAGATAGGGGAAACAGCATGAGTGAATTTAAATACAACTCTTGTGTCGGTTCGAGCTCAGGCTTGCACTCTTCAACTACTCTGATGTATATTTAAATACAACTCTTGTGTCGGTTCGAGACAAGCCCCTGGCTCTCTATATAGGCAGTAACCGCATTTAAATACAACTCTTGTGTCGGTTCGAGGAGGTCTCCGAAAGATGTGGTTTGGTCGTAGGTTGATTTAAATACAACTCTTGTGTCGGTTCGAGCTCCAAGTTTTGTGAGGTCTCCGAAAGATGTGGTTATTTAAATACAACTCTTGTGTCGGTTCGAGAGACTTAAAAGAAGTGTGGAGCAAATTGATCTTTTATTTAAATACAACTCTTGTGTCGGTTCGAGTCAGCCCTCTTATTTGTCGCACCGTGTTTCTGTTTGATTTAAATACAACTCTTGTGTCGGTTCGAGGTACGAAAACGGTGTTATGAGCAAAGAGAAAGATCACATTTAAATACAACTCTTGTGTCGGTTCGAGTCACTTTCAAAGCATGATCAAGATCACTGTAACCTTATTTAAATACAACTCTTGTGTCGGTTCGAGTTTCCGATTGTCTCTAATTTGTATCCGTCATGTAGATTTAAATACAACTCTTGTGTCGGTTCGAGGCTAGCATCTTTTAATAGTCTTTTAGCTCTCCTTAATTTAAATACAACTCTTGTGTCGGTTCGAGTCAGCCCTCTTATTTGTCGCACCGTGTTTCTGTTTGATTTAAATACAACTCTTGTGTCGGTTCGAGGTACGAAAACGGTGTTATGAGCAAAGAGAAAGATCACATTTAAATACAACTCTTGTGTCGGTTCGAGTCACTTTCAAAGCATGATCAAGATCACTGTAACCTTATTTAAATACAACTCTTGTGTCGGTTCGAGTTTCCGATTGTCTCTAATTTGTATCCGTCATGTAGATTTAAATACAACTCTTGTGTCGGTTCGAGGCTAGCATCTTTTAATAGTCTTTTAGCTCTCCTTAATTTAAATACAACTCTTGTGTCGGTTCGAGTAAGGCAATATGGGCATTTACAAATATATAAACTATCTTAAGTACCCGTATAATGGTAATCCTCCCAAAAACCCAATCTTCCCAAAAGTAGAAAATTCCAGTAAAATAG
>OFDE01000008.1_pt1 | contig 74104 bp, 83 predicted proteins | sample 1520281 | NCBI WGS metagenome assembly OFDE01 (sample SAMEA3696446, study PRJEB22514) | metagenome | biome: water; feature: marine; material: hydrothermal vent | place: Pacific Ocean | collected 2014-08-12 | depth 1521 m | reverse complement strand
AAAGCTTTTTGGTGGGACTGAAGTCTCCACTTCCATGGGTTCTTTCACAGTCTCTCCCGAGGTGGAATGCATACACAATGTTATTGCGTATTGGGAGTTATTTTACGATTTATAGTTCTATATACACCCTAAAGGCATTTCCTGCGGGGCACATTCCCACACAGAGAGACTGTGAAAGAACTAGGCACCTCGGAAGTGAAGGCTACCCTCGTTCCACCTCTCCCGAGGTGGAATGCATACACAATGTTATTGCGTATTGGGAGTTATTTTAAACCGAGATCTCTTTAATATCCGCAATATCCCTAAACGTCTTGTATACAGACCCGATAGTATGAAGTCTATTGGTTTTCAATGCTTCATCATCCGTATTTACCATCACATCATCAAAATAAGCATCCAGTTCACGCTTAAGTCCAAACAACGCTTCAAGTTGTGTTTTATAATCTACGTAATCTTGGTTAATGACTTTTTCATAAGCATTGTAAAGCGTAACCTCTGCATCTTCTTTAAAGAGTGTAGTATCTATAGTTAAATCACTCTCCAGATCTACATCTTTGGAGATGTTTGCCACACGTTTAAATGTGGTGAACTGCTCTTTAAAGGCATCAGAAGAGACTATCTCATTGAGCGCAGCTACTTTTTTGGCTATCTCATTGATATCTCTTTCACCTGAAGCAAGTACTGCAGCGATGACCGACGGGTTGGCATCGAGTGATTTGTTGATACGTTCTATGATGAAATCACTTAACAACTTCGTATCAAACTCATCATACGCATCTTTAAGAAGATCGATAACATCATCGATATTGAACGGAAGATCATACTCTGTCACGATACGGACAATACCGTTTACTGCACGACGAAGAGCAAATGGATCTTTAGAACCTGTTGGAATTTTCCCTACAGAGAATAGTCCAAAGAGTGTGTCCAGTTTGATACTCATCGCCACGATAGACGAGAAAACAGAACTTGGAAGCTCTGCACCCTCACCTACAGGCATATACTGCTCTTTTATGGCAGTATAGACAAGCTCATCTTCTCCAAGTGCTTTGGCATAGTAGTACCCCATAAGCCCTTGAAGTTCTGTGAACTCATACACCATCTCTGACATAAGGTCTGCTTTGGCAAGGTTGACTGACTTGTCCATAGCCTTTTCCAACTCTGCTGACGTTTTACCTGTTTGTGCTTCTACTTTGTCCATATAGAGTGCAAGAAGACGAATAGCGATGTTCTTCTCTCTTGTGATCTTATCTGCAAGTGTACCGAGTCCATCGATGAATTGTACTTTTTCAAGACCATCAGTAGAGAGTCCATTTTTCAAGTCATTTTTATAGAAGAAAAGACCATCGGCAAGGCGTGGTTTGAGTACACGCTCATTCCCTGCTACTACTTTGCTGTAGTCATCTGTGTAGGCATTACTCACTACCACAAATTTGTTGGCTATCTTCCCTTTTTCAAATACAGGAAAATAACGTTGATGCTCTTTCATAGAAGTAATGATCACTTCAGGTGGAAGCTCCAGGAAAAGCTCATCAAATGTGCCTACAAGTGCTTTGGGATTTTCAGTGATCGCTACCACCTCAGCAAGCAGTGCTCTGTCTCTCTCTATGATGATATTATGCTCAGACTCCAAAGCATCAAACTCAGACAAGATTTTAAACTCTCTCTCTTTAGGCTGAAGCATGACGGCACCCTCAGCCAAAACAGCTTCATAGTCATCAATGTTCGCTACTTCTACAGCATCATAACTCACCATACGATGTACAAAGGTTTTTGTATCTGATGAGACACCAAAAAGTTCTACAGGTACAGAATTCTCACCCAGTCTTACCTGAAGCCATCTGACAGGACGAATGAATTCATCGCTTCTGGCACCCCAACGCATCATCTTTCCAAATGACATAGAGGCTATCCACTTCTCCAGCATCTCCTGAAGAAGTGAAGCTGTATCTGCACCCTTCTCCTCTTTTTTAAAGTAGAGTACTTCTCTTCCGTTGTTATCTGCACGCCCAAGCTCTTCAAAGCTCACACCACACTTACGGGCAAATCCTTCCGCCGCTTTCGTAGGCTCACCGTCTTTAATAGCAGCTTGTAAAGGAGGTCCCATAAGTTCAACAGTACTGTCTGCTTGTTTACTTGCCATTGCAGTATGTTTAAGTACAAGTCTTCTAGGGGTATAGATAAATTCAAAGTCACAAGAGAGTTTGTATTCTTCAAGTATGTTTTTCCAGGCTTTTTCTATGTTAGATACGATTTTAAGTAGAGGTATAGCAGGAAGTTCTTCTACACCGATTTCTATAAGTAGTGGTTGTGTCATCTTTTGGATTCCTATGAGAGAATAATTATTACGTGATTTTATCCAAAAGTTGGTAAATGGGGGGTTAGTCTTTAGGTCTATCCTCTTCCTCATATTCATCTAACATATCTTTGCGTCTTCCCTCATCATCGAACTTCAATCTAAAATAGTTTCGCACGATGATAAAAGTCATAAAAGCAAAGAGGAACATTGCAATAATATAAAGTATATCTCCAAACGGCATTTAACTCTCCTTTAGCGTATTTTGTATGGTGATCTTCTCAAAACCTTCATAGTTCTGGCGCAGAGCATCATAAATGACGACACCCACACTCACACCAAGGTTAAGACTCCTGCCTGCTCCACCCATAGGGATGGTAATGCACTGTTCAGGATGAGCCAAAAGTACTTTTTCATCTATCCCTTTGGTCTCTGAACCAAAAAGGATATAGTCTCCTTTTTTAAAAGGTGCATTAAAATAGAGATTATCAGTCTTTGTCGTTGCCATATAGCTATGCTCATCTATAGGGTGTGCTTCCAAAAACGCTGTAAAACTTTCCCACACAACCAGGTCAAGCTTATCCCAATAATCAAGTCCGGCACGCTTGACTGCTTTATCATCTATATCAAATCCTAATGGTTTGACCAGGTGCAAAGTGGCACCCAGATTGACACAGAGTCGTCCTATGGTACCTGTATTAGGCGGGATCTGCGGTTCTACTAAAACTATGTTAAACATATAAAATGCTCCTAATTGCATTTGGTGCGTTGGCAAACGCACCCTACATATTGCTAAAAAATAACTGTTTTGTTTCCATTGACAAAAACCCTGTCATGAAGTACCAGCGCCAACGCACGAGAAAGGACTATCTTCTCTACATCCCGACCTGCCCTTTGCATATCTCTCCACTCAAAACGGTGATTTACGGGGATGACATCTTGTGCGATGATCGGTCCTTCATCCAGGTCATTGGTAACAAAGTGCGCTGTTGCTCCGATGATCTTGACACCACGCTCATACGCTTGTTTATAAGGATTTGCACCTATAAATGCAGGGAGAAAAGAGTGATGGATATTGATGATCTTTTTGTCATACGCTTCTACAAATGCGGGCGTTAAGATACGCATATATTTTGCAAGTACCATATAATCAAACTCAAATTCATTTACAAGCTTCATCACACGGGACTCATGTTCTTCTCTACTGAGTCCATCTGCCGGGATATGAAAGAAAGGGATATCAAATCTACGTACAAGGCTCTCAAGCGTATCATGATTTGCAATGACACACTCAATTTTGGCATCAAGTTCACCATCAGCATGACGTATGAGAATATCTCCGAGTGCATGAGACTCTTTGGTCGCCATCAAAATGATTTTTTTTGCTTTAGGCTCGATCACACGGATATGTGCATCTTCCGGAGCAACAGATTTAAGCTCTTCGAGTAACTCCTGCACATCAAAAAGACCCGTCACCACCGTGCGCATGAAAAACCTTCCATGTTCTTTATCTACAAATTCACGGTTGTTGTCAATGTTTAGATCTCTGTCATAAAAGACTTTAGAGATCTTATATACCAAACCTTTGGCATCATTACAGTCGATTAAAACTCTTGCTCTTTTTTCCATCTATCTAGTCTACCTCATTTATAATTGCGGAATTATAGCAGTTTTTCTCTAATGTCATCCCACTTGGCTCTTATCTCATTATATCCTGCTTCATACGCTGCATCAATCTCTTTAAAATTAAACAGATGCATATGTGCAACCCCTTCGATATTTATATAGGCATCAGTAATTTTTTTAGAGGGTCTTACATTGGCATGGAGCATGATGAGTATGGAGCGAAGAAGCAAAGATTTGAAGCCTTGGGGATTTCCGCCTACAATAGGGTTAATATTGATTGCAAGTACTTTTTCCCCCAGCTCTTTGAGTGGTCGTACAGGAAGATTATCACTAAAACCTCCATCTACATAGAACTTTCCCGCTATCTCTTTTGCCTCATAGGTTGGCGTTAAAGAAGAAGAAGCTATTGTATTTGCAACCGGATCACCACTATGTAGATAGAGACTCTCTCCTGTATTAATATCTGTTACGCAAGTATAAAGAGGTATTTTGGTTTGATCATAAGTGGTGATACCTACCTCTTCCTGTAGTTTTTTTTCCAGATTATCCAATGAAAAAAGCCCCGGATTCTGGCTCATTTTAAAGAGGTCCGATGTCTCTATATCTTTTATAAACCTATAAATATCCCCAGATGACTTACCGGTGGCTAAGATCAAAGCCACCATTGCACCTGCACTGCTTCCTGATACAGCAGATATCTCTACACCTTGTTCCTCTAAAAATTTCACAACACCCACATGAGCTGCTGCCCTAAGTCCACCACCGCTAAAACTAAGAGCTATCTTCATTGGGAGCCTTTATTTTTCTTCTATTCTCTTATATGAATTTCATCACCTACTATTTTACCTAAAATCCTTTAGACATAAGTTCTATAACGGTTTTAGTATCTTGCAGTATATTGGAATCTGTTTGGGAGGAAAAGTTTGGAAAAGGTTTGATAATGGGCATTTCATCCCCGTGTCAGCACGGAGATGACGTATTGAGATAGTTTATTTACTGCTATAGTTAGCTATGATATCACCCATCTCTGTACATGTACAGATCTCTTTTGCATCATAGTCACCAAGGTCACCCGTACGATACCCTTCGCTCAATGCTTTTTTAATCGCTTCATCTATCTTATCGGCAGCTTGATTTTCACCTAAAGCATAACGAAGCATCATACTGGCAGATGAAATAGTTGCCAAAGGATTTGCGATCCCCTGTCCTGCAATATCCGGTGCAGAACCGTGGATAGGTTCAAAAAGTCCTACTCCTTTACCTGTACTTGCACTTGGTAAAAGACCTATAGACCCGCTGAGCATACTTGCAGCATCTGAAAGAATATCACCAAAGATATTTCCTGTTAAGATTACATCGAACTGTTTAGGATCGCGGATAAGTTGCATCGCAGCATTGTCTACATACATATGAGAGAGCTCTACTTCCGGGTAATCTTTTGCTACTTCTTCAACAATTTCTCTCCAGAATTGACTCACTTCAAGTACATTCGCTTTATCTACAGAGCAGACACGCTTCTTACGTTTCATAGCGATATCAAATGCTATAACCGCAATACGTTTTACCTCTTCTCTTGTATAAATCATAGTGTTGAAAGCTTTATCTTCATGCAACTCTCTTGGCTGACCAAAGTAAATACCGCCTGTAAGCTCACGTACCACCATAATATCTACACCCTGGATCACTTCCGGCTTCAAGCTTGAAGCATTCACTAACTCATCATACACCATTGCCGGTCTGAGGTTGGCAAATGTACCCATCTCTTTACGTAAGCCAAGCAGTCCTGTCTCTGGACGCAGATGTCTCTCAAGGTTATCCCATTTAGGTCCGCCAATAGCCCCAAAGAGTACTGCATCACATTTTTTCACACCCTGGATTGTCTCTTCCGGAAGCGGCACACCGGTCTCATCGATAGCTGCACCTCCAAGAAGCATCTCTTCATACTTAAGGTTAAACCCCTGTGTTACAGAAACTGCATCAAGTACTTTAATGGCTTCATCGACGATCTCGGGACCAATCCCATCACCTTTAATCACACCAATTCTATAACTCTTCATCTATTAAGCTCCTGCTTTGATTTCATTTTTGGCAAATTCTATAAGCCCACCTGCATTTACGAGTTCTTGCATAAACTCGGGAATAGGTGTAAATTTATATGTTTTGGCCTGTGTTACATTGATCACTTCACCCGCATCCATATCTACTCTGACCACATCACCTTCATTGATCTCTGAAGCTTCCTGAAGTTCAAAAATAGGAAGTCCCATATTGAATGCATTTCTATAAAAGATACGTGCAAATGTAGGAGCAATGATAGCATTGATCCCGGCTGCTTTAAGGGCAATAGGTGCATGTTCACGGCTTGAACCGCATCCAAAATTTTCACCTGCGACGATGATATCACCTTCATTCATTTTAGAGACAAATTCCGGGTCTGCATCTTCCATCACGTGTTTTGCCAACTCTTTTGGTTCACTTGTATTAAGATATCTTGCTGCGATGATCAAATCTGTATCGATATTATCACCAAATTTCCAAACTTTACCTTGCAAATTCAATCCTTATAATAAGAGTCTAGACCCTAATAAATTTTCGCGATTATAGCTAAAAAAACAAAAATTGCCAAATTTAATACCAAAAATTAATAAAATTTCGGTATAATCCAACTTAAATTATCCTGAGGCATTTCACCTCAAACATCAAAGGTTTTTAATGGCATCAAAAGATAGTATGAAAAAAATAGAAGCGTTATTTCAGTCCAAAAAAAAGGGTGATGTTGTTACGCTTGAAAATATTGCCAAAGAGTTTAATAAACAACCTACTGCTGCCCAGGCAAAGAAGATCCATAAACTTGCAACAGATGCCAAAGTAGAAGTTGTTTCTGCTTCTGAGTATGCAAAATATCTTACAGCCAAAGAAGCAAAGAAAAGAGATGATGCAAGAAAAAAACTTACAGAAGGTGATACAGAAGGCGAATTTGACCTTCATAAAGAGAAAGAGCTTCTTGAATGGAGTCGTTCAGACAGTCCCGTAAGAATGTATCTGCGTGAAATGGGAAAAATTCCTCTGCTTACCAAAGAGGAAGAAGTTGATCTTAGTATGCGCATTGAAGAAGGCGAAGATATCATCATCGATGCCATCTGTTCTGTTCCCTATCTTATAGGCTATATCCTTAACTATAAAGAGCCTCTTTTAAATCGTGAAAGACGTGTAAAAGAACTCTTTAAAAGTTTTGAGGATGATAAAGGTGATACCGATAAAGAGGAGCACGATGAAGGTGAAACAGAAGCTGGTGAACCTAAAAACGATAAGAGGGTTAAACAGGTTGTAGAGAGTTTTAAACAACTGGAAAAAGCTAAAAAAGAGTGGATGAAATCTCGTGATGAACTTCAAGAATTCATGGAAACTGAAACAGACCCTGTAAAAATCATCCATGAACGACTTAAAATCGCATTTAAGAAAGAACAGCTTAAAGCAGCACTTCTTAACCTGGGACCGACATCCAAACTTATCAATGAACTGGTAAAAGCAATGGAAACAGCACTTAAAAGTGATGACAGTTTTGACAAAGAGCTTAAACGTCTGGAGTACAAACTTCCGCTTTTTAACGATACACTTAAAGAAAATCACCAAAAAATTCTTGACAACATCATCAATATGGATAAAGATGACATCATTGATGCAGTACCTGAAACCACTATGGTAAGTACTTATGTTGAGATCAAAAAACTTTTTGAGACCAGGGAAGCAAGTAAAGGCGGTTTTGACCTTAGTGAAGAGAAACTTCAAGAGATATTGGGACAAATTCGTCAGGGTAAAGCCAAAAGTGAAGTGGCAAAAACACGTATGGCAAAGTCAAACCTTAGACTGGTTGTCTCTATCGCTAAACGTTATACCAACAGAGGGTTACCATTCCTTGACCTTATCCAAGAGGGCAACATCGGTCTTATGAAAGCAGTCGATAAGTTTGAGTATGAAAAAGGGTACAAGTTCTCTACCTATGCAACATGGTGGATACGTCAAGCGATCTCCAGAGCTATCGCAGACCAGGCACGTACGATCCGTATCCCTATTCATATGATCGAGACCATCAACCGTATCAACAAGATCATCAGAAAGCACCTTCAAGAGACAGGAAAAGAGCCAGATCTCGATACTATCGCTGAAGAGGTAGGACTTTCTGTAGATAAAGTGAAGAATGTCATTAAGATCACAAAAGAGCCAGTGAGCCTTGAAACACCTGTTGGGGATGAAGATGATGGTAGATTTGGTGACTTCATCGAAGATAAGACAACACTCAGCCCAACAGATGTGGTACTCAAAGATGACCTGAACAACCAGATAGACGATGTACTTGACCAACTTAACGAGAGAGAAAAAGCCGTTATACGTATGCGTTTTGGTCTTCTTGAAGATGAGAGTGACAGAACACTTGAAGAGATCGGTAAAGAACTTAGTGTAACCCGTGAAAGAGTAAGACAGATAGAGTCTTCCGCGATCAAAAAACTTAAACACCCTAAAGTAGGTAGAAAACTTAAAAATTATATCGAAGAGTAATTCAGGTTTGCCAAAGGGTACCCACGAGGAGTACCCCTACGAAATCATCAATATTGAATGTAGGGGTATCCCTTGTGGGTATCCTCTATAAATAGGAGAACACCTATATGCCCCAACCTCGATTTTTCACCCTCATCATAGGTACAGAAATACTTAACCGTAGAAGAGCAGATAAACACTTCGACTTTGTCACTCAGGCCCTGGCAAAAAAAGGGTATAAACTCTCCGGCTCTTTTATCATCGAAGATGACCCTGCTCTTATCGTCCAAACGATCAAATTCATCGCTTCACAACCTAACCCTGTTCTCTTTTCCTTTGGCGGCATAGGTTCAACTCCTGATGACTATACTCGCAAATGTGCAGCTATTGCCCTTAAGGATGGTAAACTTCATATACATGAAGAGGCAAAAGAGATCATAGAGCAGCAACTTGGAGAAGATGCCTACCCTCACCCTATCCGTATGGCAGAGCTTCCCAAAGGGGCAGAACTTATAGATAACCCTGTCAACAAGATGCCTGCATTCTCTTTAGATGAACGTTTCTTCTTTATGCCGGGTTTCCCTGAAATGAGCCACCCTATGACAGAAGAGATTTTAGAGAGACTCATACCTGACAAAAAAGAGTATTATCGCCACACACTTACTGCACTCTGTAAAGAGAATGCACTCATTGAAGTAATGGAGAAGATGCCGAAAGAGGTGGAGTTTTCCTCTTTACCCAAATGCTACTCCGATGGATGGAGAGTAACTATCTCTGTTGCTTCTCATGACAAAGTACTGGCACAAAAAGCATTTCAAATGTATATAGACAAATTAGAGTCTAAAAATATTGTTTATGGTCTTCATGACGAAAGCAACAACTAAAAAAAGGCCTGCCTGACGATGCGTTATCTGGAAACACTGAAACACCCCATCATTGCAAGACTTTCACTCATACAACTTATCTCCTACTTCGGAACATGGTTTTCTCAGGTAGCCATCTTCTCCATGATCGTTGCCTATGGTGCAGATGAGATTACCATAGCATTGACTGCTGCTATATCCATGTTACCTGCTGTAGTTTTGGCCCCGGTTATTGGCATCATCATAGACCGTATCGACTTTAAAAAACTTATGATGATACTTCTTATGGTTGAGATATCCATGACACTTGGATTTATTTTGATTGATTCTTTGGAATATGTATGGATACTGATGATACTTCTTTTCATCCGTTCCTCTGCTTCATCCATGCTTTTTTCTGCAGAAATGACTCTTTTCCCCAAGATAGTGAAAGGTAAAATGCTGAAGAATACAAATGAGATCCACTCCATAATCTGGTCTTTGTGTTATGCTTCAGGTATGGCAGTGGGTGGATTGGCCACATACTACTTTGGTTATGATACAGCATTCATCATAGATGCATTTCTTTACAGTGTAGCAGTATTGCTTCTTTTAGGGCTCAAACTCACACTTGAGAAAGTATCACATACAGACTCTAATTGGCAAATGTTCAAAAATGGCTTTCACTATCTTCTCTCTCATAAAAAGATACTTCACCTTATTTTACTTCATGCAGCGTTAGGTCTCACAAGCTTCGATGCATTGGTTACCCTACTTGCTGATTTCAAATACAAAGAGATCATTGCAGTACCTTTAGCCATCGGATGGATAAATGCTATAAGAGCTCTTGCCCTTATGACCGGTCCATTTTTCATTTCTAAACTGGTACACAAAAATACCTTGCACTATTTCTTCCTCCTGCAAGGTCTTGGGATCATTCTTTGGGCCCTTCTTCAGTTTGATTTTTATATTTCACTGATCTCTCTCTTTATCGCAGGTTTTTTCACTACCACACTCTGGTCATATACTTACCTCCTTATCCAGGAAGAGACTGAAAAGGAGTATATGGGAAGGATCATCTCCTACAATGACATGTTCTTTATGCTCTCCAATGTAACCACTGCACTCTTTATCGGTTATGCTGCCAAATGGGGAATGCCGCTGCAAACTATTACTATACTGTTAGGATTCGGCTTTATCTTGACAGCATTTTATTATTTATGGTTCAAAAAAAATCATCTATAATTGTTTTTCAATTAATGCAAGAAGACTTTTGATCTCTTTGTCCGAAAGCTTTCCGAACTTCTTATAGATCAGCTTTCCTTTTTTGTCAAAAACCAAAATGTCAGAATTGTCATCTGCCAATTTCCATTTACTGACCAGCAGCCTCTTCTTGTCTTTTACATAGACCGTATCAGGGAACTCTTTTTGTTTGGATTTTAACTTAGATTCCAAAATAACATTGGGTAACCATGTGGAAGCCAGATTTATAACAGCAACAGATGCATATTTCTTTCTATTGAAATGACGCTTTTTCAACGCTTTGGACAAAGGCTCATTCAGATCTCTTTTATCCGGATCTACATAAAAGAGTATATGTACTTTGCCTTTTAGCATTTTGGAACTCCATGCTGATCCATCTGTTTTACCTCCATTCTTGCCGTCTAAGAGAACTACACTGGGTACCTTGCCCAATTCAACAGCTATGCTGCTTCCTGCTACCAATAAAAAGCCTAAGATGATCTTCCTCATAACATTTTCCTTTATTTAAAAATAATATCATTTAAATAGTACCATGATTTGATGAACTATTTATGATTTTTATGATACTATCTTAAAAATTTAATATAGGACAACACTAAAGTCCCTTAGGAGAATTCAAATGGATATTACCAAGATCGGACATGGTGAAAACCCCGATGCTGTCAAAGCGATCATTGAAGTACCACTTAATTCAAATATCAAATATGAAATAGACAAAGATTCAGGTGCTGTTGAAGTGGACAGAGTCCTTTACTCCTCTATGCACTACCCGGCAAACTACGGTTTTGTAGCCAATACACTTTCAGATGACGGTGACCCGGCAGATATTCTTGTACTTTGCGACTATCCTCTTCAGGCAGGTTCATACATCAAATGCAGACTCATAGGTGTACTTATGACTGAAGATGAGAGTGGCGGGGACGAAAAACTTCTTGCTGTTCCTACAACAAAGATCGATCCGACATATGCGGACATCAATGATATTGCTGATCTTCCTGGGCATACACTCAACCGCATTAAGAACTTCTTTGAGACCTATAAAATACTTGAGCCGAACAAATGGGTAAAAGTAGCAGGGTTTAAAGACAAAAAAGCAGCAACTGATATCCTAGAGAAAGCTATTAAGAATTATAAATAGTAATAAAGTATACGTAACATGTTACGTAAGCCTTCCGCTGAGGAAAACTCAGCGTTAGCGCAGATGTTGGAGCTTTGCTTCAACATCATCATATTAAATCAAAATCCCATCTCTCTTTTACGATTGTCAAAATATCTGTCTACTCCATTCACTATGCCCTTGGCAATACGTTCCTGATAATCCGATGTAAACAGTCTGGTTCTCTCTTTGGAATTTGTAATATATCCTACTTCTACAAGTATGGAAGGACGGCTTGCTCCTACCAATATATAGAAGGGAGCCGGTCTGACACCACCGTTTGCAACATCCCCATAACGGCTTTTTACTTGTTTAATCATATTATTTTGTACATCAATGGCAAGTTTATGGGATTGTACTATTTTAGGTCCATTCAGTACAGCATCTATAATAACATCTCTGCTCAACTGGTCTGTTCCCTGCAAAACTGCTTCATTCTCTCTTGCTGCAATACGCTGTGATCTGGCATCTCTTGTTTTTTGAAGGAAATACGTTTCTATCCCTTCTACAACATTAAAACGACTTTGATCAGCGATCGCATTTGCATGTATGGAAATAAATACTTTAGCATCTTTATGATCGGCGATACGTGTACGTTCTTCCAGTTTTAAAAATTTGTCATTTCCTCTGGTAAGATATACCCTATAGCCTTTTCTTTTAAATTCTTTTTGAAGCTTTCTGCTGATCTGCAGAACAAGGTCTTTCTCCTGTTGGCCTTCACACAAAGCACCACAGTCATATCCTCCATGTCCCGCATCGATCACGATAAGAGTGTCAGACCTGTCAGGACCGACACAGCCCACAAGCAGAAGTAATACTGAGAATCCCGCTAATATCTTTTTTATACTTCTCATCCTCTTATCCTCACAGCTAAAAATCTATCTCTTTTTTTCTATTGGTCAGATACCTGTTAATACCCCCGGCAATACCTTTGGCAATAAGTTCCTGATATTTTGCTGTAAAAAGTCTTTTTCTCTCTTTAGGATTTGAAATATAACCTACTTCAACCAGTATAGATGGACGGCTTGCACCTACAAGAACCCAAAACGGGGCAGATCTTACTCCACCGTCTTTGACCCCTCTGTAGTGACTGCGTAAATTGGTCATCATTCCTCTTTGTACATCTATTGCCAATTTATTGGACTGCACGATCTTTGGTCCGTTCAGTACGGAATCTATGATCACCTGTTTACTTAACTTGCTTCCGGCCCCCTTAAGTACTGCTCTGTTCTCTCTTGCTGCAATACGTTGGGATTTTGCATCTCTTGTTGTCTGTAAAAAAAACGTCTCCACTCCATGTACTTTGTTTCTCTTTCTTTTGGGTACAGAGTTTGCATGTATGGAAATAAATACTTTAGCATCTTTTTTATCAGCAATACGCGTACGCTGGGGAAGTTTTAAAAAACGGTCCCGCTTTCGTGTCATATAGACCGAGTAACCCCGTCTTTTAAGTTGTTTTTCGAGTTTTTTTGCAATTTGAAGTACAAGGTCTTTCTCTCTCTTGCCAGCGGCTATCGCACCTGTATCATACCCCCCGTGTCCGGCATCTATGACTATGAGTTCATTTTTATGATATCTTGTTGCACTTGCCGCAGCTGAAGAGGTGAGGTATGCTTTCTTTTTTTTCTGTTTCTTTGCTTTTTTTTTCAACTTTTTATACGGTTTTTTTACCTGCTTCTGTATTTTACGGGCTGTAAACTTCGGTAAAGGTATATGATAGTATTTATGGGAGAATAGAGGTCTGTAGGGAGTACAGGCATAAGACTTGTCTGTTTCGATCACCACTCTGACCACATTTTTTTTATATTGTGAGACTCTAAGTGATCTGCAATGGGAACTTTTAAGATTCTTGCCTACCTGTCTGTTCGCCAAACGTGTATTTTTAATATCGAACACTTCCCTGTAGGGTTTGATCAGAGCAAAATGTCTGATCTTCTTTTTATCATACGACCGGTTAAATTGTAATCGTAGTTCACCCTTTTTTAATTCTATCTTTTCTAAAAGTACTACAGAAGAAAAAAGGGATGTTGTACTGAGAATAAATAAAAGAAATATCTTAAGAAATTTCACTTTATTTATCTTCTCCTTCCATTAGCTTATGCATAAGCTCTTTGACTGAGATGATCTCATTGAGACGGTAGCCGTTTGCACCTGTAAAAAAGAGTCCTGTATCAACAAGACCGTCATAGGCATCAGTAAGTCTGTCGGCAATACAGTACCCCACTATTTTTGCTTCCTCTCCGCGGTGACATGGGGTAACACAATTTGAAATACATGCCACTTTAGGTGCTGTACCTTTTTCTATGCTTTCATGTAACTTTGTTTTTACTCCGCGTGCAGGATAACCTACAGGTGACTTGAAAAGTTTGATATCTTCTTCTTTGGCGTCTATGATCACCTCTTTAAAAGTTTGACTTGCATCACACTCTACCGTACCGATGAAACGTGTCCCCATCTGTACTGCATCAGCGCCAAGTTCCATCATTTTTACAATATCATCATGATCCCATACACCACCTGCCGCGATAATAGGCATAGATCCCCAGTTCTTCGCCTCTTCCACTACAGGAGGTAAAATTTCTTCAAGTTGGTTCTCCGCTAAAAAACACTCATCATATTTAAAGCCTTGGTGTCCTCCACTAAGTGGTCCCTCAACGATCACTGCATCCGGAAGCCTGTTATGTGTTTTTTTCCAACGACGACATAAAATTCTCAATGCCTTAGCCGTAGAAACGATAGGTACCAACGCAACATCAGGATAATCTTTTGCTGCTTCAGGCATGGTCAACGGCAGACCTGCTCCAGTAATGATAATATTCGCACCAGCTTTACAGGCATCCTGAACTACACGGTCATATTCACTCTGCGCATACAGTACATTGGCCGCCAAGGGTTTGTCACCGCATATCTCTCTGGCATTGTCAAAGATCTTTTTAAGTGCCGGATAAGAGTAAAAATTGATCGCTTCAAGAGGTCTATGCTCTTTACCTACCATCTCTTTTCCATCAAGGTATTTTCTCTTTTTATATACACCTGTACCTACAGCAGAGATAACACCAAGTCCACCCTCTTTTGAAACATTGCCTGCCAACTGATCCCAAGAGATACCAACGCCCATACCACCTTGAATGATAGGCTTATCAATAGTATATTTTCCGATTTTAAAAGATTTAAATGCCATTACCCCACCTTCACTTTTGCAAATTTTCTTTTTCCTACTTGTAGGATATACTCTCCAGAATCAAGGTTCAGTTTTTCATCACTGATCTTCTCCTGATCCACTCTTACTGCACCTTGTTTGATATCTCTTCTTGCTTGAGATGTTGAAGGTTCTATACCCGCATCGACTAAAGCTTTACAAATCCAGATACCCTCTTCTACTTCTATTTCATTCATATCTGAAGGAAGCTGGTTTGATTTAAATACATTATCAAATTCTGCTTTAGCTAGTGTAGCTAACTCTTCATTATAGAATCTTGTAACAAGTTCAAGAGCCAGGTTTTCTTTGGCTACTTTAGGATGAAGTGTACCATTTTTCACTTCCTCTTTCATCGTAGCGATCTCTTCAAGTGATTTTTCACTCAGAAGCTCATAATAACGCCACATCAACTCATCTGAAACAGAGAGTGTTTTTGCATAAATGTCTTTAGGCTCTTCAGTGATACCAATATAGTTGTTCAAAGATTTACTCATCTTTTGAACCCCGTCAAGCCCTTCTAAGATAGGCATCATAAGTACTGCCTGCTCTTTACCTATTTCATAGGCACGTTGAAGATGTCTTCCCATGAGTAAGTTGAACTTCTGATCTGTACCGCCGATCTCAATGTCACTTTGAAGTTCTACCGAATCATACCCTTGAAGCAACGGATAAATGAATTCGGAAATAGAAATACTATGTCCACTTTTATAGCGTTTTTCAAAATCATCACGTTCAAGCATACGTGCCACATTAAAAGTCGTTGTCAAAGATACCATACCCGAGGCTCCCAGAGCTTCAAGCCATGTAGAGTTGAATACCACCTCTGTTTTACTCTCATCGAGTATATTAAAGACCTGGTCCTGATAGGTTTGTGCATTGGCCAGGATCGTCCCTCTGTCAAGGATTTTTCTCGTCTCACTCTTTCCCGTAGGGTCACCGATCATTGCTGTAAAATCACCGATAAGAAGCTGTATACGCCCTCCATGATTTTGAAAGGCTCTTAGTTTTTGAAGAAGTACAGTATGCCCAAGGTGCAGATCTGCACCGGTAGGATCAAACCCTGCTTTAACGGTATAGGTCGTGCCATCCTCATAATATTTTGAAACCAATTTCTCAATACGTTCCATATCTATGACTTCGGCTGTGCCTCTACTTATCTCTTCTAACGCTTTTTTTACTGCCATTTATCATCCCCCTACTATTTGTTATATGCATCATCCAAGCTGATCATCTCTATCAGTTTGAACTTTTGTGAAATTTTCTCTGAAAGCAGACTTTTTTTCGCTTCCCTGCTCTCTACTTCTATTTGACAATACTCCGCACTCTCAGAACTTTGAATACCCAGCTCTATACTGATCACATTCAAGTTCAGATCGGAGAGTTTTGTCAACAGGTCGGCAAGTATACCTTTTTGGTTTTGCAGACTGATCGTTAAACGATACCGTGAAAGTTTTGAAGTACTCCAACTTACATAGATCATCTGTTCTTCTGCCAAAATCTTCTCATAGGCTTTCTTGCATAATTTATGGTGTATAATAGCTTTACTGTCCTTATAAAATGCAACGATCTGATCACCTACTTTGGGATGACAACAGTAATCAAATTCTACACCATCCAAAGGCTTATTAGTAAAGAACTTAAAGTGTTCTATCTCTTTAAGTCGAGGCTTTTTATACCCTTTTTTAAGAAATTCCCAAAAACGTACCTCTCTGGTCCCCATATAATCAGCCACTTTATGTATGGTCTCTTTATAATAAGAAAGCTGTACAGGTAACTTGTATATGGAATCTTTCAATTCCATTTTCTCTATCAACTCTTTCATTGCAGCACTTTTTTGTACAAAAAGTGTTGCCAGAATATTATATGCACTCAGTGTATCTGACTCTTTTATTCTTGCACGGCAATGGCTTCTTATACCGTCCTGTGCTTTGGATGTCTTCACTGCATCCAGCCATGAGCAATGCAGACGCGGCACTTCATCTTTCAGGATCTTGACAATGTCTCCATTTTTCAATATCGTTAAAAGTGATGATCTGTGTTTATTCACCAATGCACCTGCTGCTCTTGCGCCAACCTGGGAATGGACTGCATATGCAAAATCGAGTGCAACCGAACCTTTTGGCAATGTATAGTAGTCCCCTTTGGGAGAGAACACTGTGATATCTTCGGAAAAGAGATCACTTTTTGCCAGTTCATAAAACTCTTCAACCGATTCGCTTTGGTAATGCAAACTCTCCAACCACTCTAAATTTACGCCATCGCTACCATCTTTATACTTCCAGTGTGCTGCAACACCATACTCAGCAAGTCTATGCATTTGTATAGTTCTTATTTGTGCTTCAACGATACCCTCTTCATTAAAGAGTGTAGTGTGTATGGTTTTATATCCGTTTTCTTTAGGTACAGCGATATAGTCTTTAAATCGTGAGATCAGCGGAGTAAACCCTAAGTGCATCAATCCTAAAACCCTATAACAGTCTATAGGGTTTTGGACAATGATACGAACAGCAAGAAGGTCTAATACCTCCTCGATGCTTACACCTTTTCGATGCATTTTAAGATAAATGGAGTAATAGTGCTTTACTCTGCCGATCACCTCGAATGTATCCTCATTAAAGCCATCTTTTACCATAGCGGCTTTTACTTTTTGTATAAATGCATTGAGTTTGAACTGTAGATTTTGAGCATTGCTTTTGATATACGTATCGATCACTTTGTAATCTTCCGGATAGATATAATAAAAACTCAGATCTTCCAAATTATTTTTCAAACGTGAGATACCAAGTCTATGGGCAATAGGTGCATATACGACCAGAGTCTCTTCAGCAATACGTTTTTGTTTGTCTGGACTTAGTGCATCAAGGGTTAGCATGTTATGCAGCCTGTCACACAGTTTAATGACCAATACACGAATGTCTTTAATAGAGGCTATAAGCATCTTTCGAAAGCTAAGTGCCGAGTTGATCAGTCTCTCATCTGAGCCTGAAGGTGCCAACTCTTCATCACGTATCTCAACGATCTTGGTCAAGCCCTCGACCATATGGGCAACATCGTCACCGAATTCCCGTTCCATATCTTCAATCTCAAAACTGGTATCTTCTACCACATCATGAAGCAGTGCAGCCTGCACCATGGTCTCATCATTCGAGAAAGCTGCCGTGATCGCTGCTACTAAAATAGGATGGACAATATAGGGTTCACCGCTTTTTCGTTTTTGACCGTTATGTGCGGTTAGTGCAACTTCAAGGGCTTTTATTGTTGTGGGGAGAGGAGAGGGAATCTGATCCCATAGAAAGGCTTTTGCCTCTTCTATCGTATGTATCTCTTTAGCTTTAGTGAGAAAAGCGTCCAAGATGTTTTAGCCTTCTAGGCTTACAATAATTTTACCTTCAGCGATCTCTTGAAGTGCAATATCGGTATATTTCATCTCTGCCGTATCTATATCCAACAATGGTTCTTCACCATTTGCAATCGCTTCAGCTCTTTTACCTACAGCATTTGCTAAAAGGTATTTATCGAAATCTACTTTTTCAAGTGCTTTTGCAGCGAATTGTTCTGTTCTCATATTTATTCCTTAATCAATATAGTTATTTTAATTATTGTATTTATTTTACAATTGAACAAAGGCTCATATCACCTTTGACAATAGCAAGCAGATTACCTTTTTCAAACATATTGCATACAACAATAGGTAACCCATTCTCTTTAGCCAACGCAATAGCAGTGTCATCCATTACTTTGATATTATCATTCAATGCTTGATCATACGTAAGTGTATCAAGCTTAACAGCATCATCATATTTGTTCGGATCCTTATCATATACACCATCGACTTTCGTTGCTTTGATCAAAAGCTCAGACTCTATCTCTGATGCTCTTAGTGTTGCTGCTGTATCGGTAGTAAAATAAGGGTTACCTGTACCACCTGCAAATATCACTACACGACCTTTTTCCAAGTGTCTTCTTGCACGGCGAACGATAAACGCTTCACCAATCTCTTGCATATCGATAGCAGACTGAAGTCTAGCTTCAAGTCCTATGTGTTCCAACGCTTCTTGGATAGCTACACCGTTAATCACTGTTGCCAACATACCCATGTAATCACCCGATGTTCTTTTGATGATCCCGTCAGCAGCAGCACTTACGCCACGGATAATGTTACCACCACCCACAACAATAGCAACTTCAACACCGTTGTCTACAAGTTCTTTTATCTCACTTGCAATAAATTTGAGAATCTGGGTATCAATACCATACCCCTCTTCACCAGCCAGCGCTTCACCAGAAAATTTTACCAATACTCTTTTTATCACAAAAAGCCTTTTATATATTTTCGCGATTATACCCAAAAGTTGGTTAGGAGGGGTTTAAACCAGTTACTTGTCTACAGATTACTTCTTGTTTTATTGTTCTGTTTCTTCTCATGTGAAAAAGCTAAAATTAGATCTTTATCTTCATTTCAGCCAGCTATTCACTGTCACACATAATCATATATTATTTTAAATAAAAACTATATATAATAAATTATACCTATCCCTAAGGAGGTTAATTATGAAAAGCAAAAAACTCTTTACCCCTTTTAATCTAAAAGGTTTCAAACTGAAAAACCGTATTGGTTTGACACCCATGACAAGAATGTCATCATCGGATAGTTCCATACCTCGGCAGGATGTGTTCGATTTCCTTGTTCTACGGGCAAAAAATGAGGTCTCTATCATCTATACTGAAGCAATTGTTACTGACTATGAAAGTGCTCAAGGCTATCCGGGACAAGCAAGAATATTGAACCAGGCACAAATAGATGCATGGAAACCCGTTGTCCAGGAGATCCAGAAAGAAGGAGCTATAGCTATTATGCAAATATTTCACTGTGGACGTATAGCATGGCCCGAAGTAAATCCTGCAAACAGGACTATAGCACCCAGCCCAATTACAGTAAAGGATAAAAATGCCATGACAGGTTTCCTCTACCCTGTGCCAAAGGCCATGAGCCAGTTTGATATCGACCATGTCATCACAGGATTCGTAGAAACTGCCAAAGGTGCGATTGAAGCAGGTTTTGATGGAGTTGAGATTCATGGTGCACATGGCTACCTTATCAGTCAGTTTTTATCACCCTATTCCAATCAACGTACCGATATCTACGGTAATTCCATAGAGAATCGTTACCGCTTTGCTCATGAAGTTATTCACGCTGTAAAGAAGGTAATTCCCGATGATCGGCTGTTGACGTTCAGGATTTCTGATTGGGGTGTTGCCGACATGAAAATCTCACTTTTGGGTTCAAAAGAAGAATACCAGAATATAATCAAATACTTATCAAATGAACCTATTGATGCTATTTCAGTCTCTACTTATGCATATGACAAAAAGGCTTTTGGCACCGATAAAAATATGGCACAGTTGACTCGGGAAGCTACAGAACTTCCCATCATGATATGCGGAAGTATATATGATCATGAGAGTGCCAAAAAGGCATTAGAGGATGCAGATATAATACTCAGTGCCAAATCTTTATTATTAAACCCAAATTGGGTAGAAGATATACGTGCAAATAAAACATTAAAACCATATAAGTCAGAAGAAGCAGCCATTGCTTATACCCAGGAAGCACTTCCTTAAGATATGTTTTCTCCTCCTGCGAAACTTCTAAAGAAGAAGTGATTTAAAAGAAAAGGGGATAGTCACCACCTAAAAGTTCTAAAGTTTGCCCCTAAAGTTTAAATTCGTATCAATTTCAACGGATTGATATGTTTTGAGTTTTTTGTAGCCTGGAACATTAATTTACTGCTTACTTTTCCTATCACATACCCTTTTTTTATCTTACGACCTGTTCTTATATTGGGTGCAATTTTGGAAAGCCCTGCATATACTGTATGGATCTTACCACTGTGTGCGACTACAACAACCTTACCCAACATACTGCTTTTCCCTGCAAAAACTACCTTGCCATTGAGAATATTTTGTACTTTTGCATTACGTGAGGGTGCTTTCAGTGTAATAGACTCATTAAAGATCTTAATCTTATAAATAGGATCCATATAGGTACCAAACTTTTTTATGAGCCGTGCACCGGGGATAGGCGAAATAGTTTTCCCGCCTTTGTAGGCATAGACTTTTGATTTTTGGTATGAAGAGTTTATTTTTCTTACTTTTTCACTCTCTCTATATGCTCTTTTTTGTACTTGTTTAACTTCTTCTTCTGCTTTTTTTGCTGCCAGTCTGGCTGCTTTTTTTGCTTCTTTGGTTTTTGCCAACCTAAGCGCCTCTTTGGCTTTTTTAGCTTTTGCACGTGCCAAAGCCTTTTCCCTCCGAATACGTCTCTTTCGTTCTTTTTCAAGACGCATTGCCTCTTTTCTTGCCGCTGCACGTTTACGAGCTTCTTCCACTTCCTGTGCACGCAAAATATTCAGTTTAGCCAGAGTAGCACGAAGTGAGTTCTGTTTATCTACAATTTTTACCAACTTGGCATTATACTTTTCTTCATCTTCGGCAAGTTTTTTCAGCAATTTCTTTTTTGCTAATTTTTTTGCTGCATATACTTCTCTTTTTTTTATGATCCTCTTGATCTCATTTTGGGTTTTATTACGCAGATAGAGTTTATTTTTTTTACGTTTTTTCAATGCTGAAATCTCTGATCTTAATGCTGCCAATACTTTTGCATTATGTTTCTTATATGCTTTGTAGACTTCTTGAGACATAATGGATTTTCGTGTTGGTTCATGGGCTTGTTCCATAGCAAAAACAACAGAAAACTGCTCAGAAAGCAAAGAGATGAATGCTTTATGCTTCTGCTCTAATGCTTTACTTGTTTTTATAAAATCCTCTTTTGATTTTTTCAATTCTCTCTTAAGTGCTTTGTACTCTTCTTCTGTTTTATTCTGATCACGGCCCAGTTCATCTATCTTTTTCTCAAGATAGGCAATATCTTTTTCTGCCGCCTGAATATCTTTTGCTATCTTACTTAGCCTTCTGCTTGCATGTTTTTTTGCAGAAGTTGTGGCAGAAAGATCTTTTTTGGAATTTTTTATCTTGGATGTCGTTGAGGCACCTTGGAGTAAACCTATCACTACAAAACAGTATAAGATGAAGGATTTCACTCCTGAACTCCCTTGTTTGAAAACACAACAGTATATACTGAAATGATCACAATAAGTAATGCAGAGCCTAAAAGAATAGCTATATCGGTAAGTCTGAAAAGCGCTTCTTGATTTTGCATCATAATATCTATACCACTATTGGCTGCCCATTGAAATTTCACATATAGAAAAACCACACTGGTTAAAATAGTTGCAAAAAAGGCATCCACTATCGCCGCTTTAAAAAGTACACCCGATCTTAATATCAATGGAGCACCAAATATCTCCATGACTTGCATACGCTCTCTATGTGTATATTTCCATATCTCCATCTGCTTAATGATGAGAAAAAGACTGACTACCGCTATAAAGCCGATAAACAATTTTAAAGTAAACTTGATAAAAGAGAAAAGTCTGTACGATGAACTATAGCTGCTGCCAAAGGTTTCTACTTTTTTGATATTTGAATCCATCTCAAGATCTGTTTTGATCTTTTCCAAGGCAGAGGTATGCAAGTAGGAGTCCAATCCCACGTTATAAAAGTAAGGTAATGAAGAAAGTATTTCTTTACTACTGCTTTGACTCATTCCTTTAGCTATCTCTGAAACAATATTCTCTCTTTGTATCTTTTGACTTGTACTGATATGTTTATTGAGTGCTTTAAATGCTGAAAGTTCCATAGGTTTTTTAGTAACCACAAGCATAGAATATCCCTCTTTAAGACCTTTTTCATAAGAATCCGTGGTCCTGTCAAATACAAGGTAGAACTCTACACCTAAAAGTATCGCCATAAGCGGAAGAATAAACATAAGATGGTTTTTAATGAACTTCATATACACCCTTACTCTCTATAATGAAATGTCTATACGGCAGAGAGAAGATTGTTGGAATTTTATGTGTCACTACCAGAACCGTTGTCTCTAGTTGTTGACATGCATTTTCCATCAAATCCCAGATCACGTTTGATGAGTAGTCATCCAGGTTACCGGTAGGCTCATCTGCCAGTATTACTACCGGATTTTTGGCTAACGCTCTTGCTACACCTACACGCTGTTGCTCCCCACCACTTAATTCAAGCGGGAATTTATCAGCATGTTCAGCAAGCTTGACATGCTTAAGAAGTCTATGAGCCTGTGTATTTTGTACATCTACAGAATACCCTGCTATCATTAAAGGCAAAACAACATTTTTGGCTACTGTCCATTCATTCACAAGTTTATAATCTTGAAAAATAATCCCCATATGTGTTCTAAGTTCTTGAAGTTTACTTTGACGAATATTGGCTAAATCCAATCCACCTACTATAAGATTCCCTCCTGTAGGCTTGAGCTGCCCGAAAAGTGCTTTAAGGAGTGTCGATTTACCAGAACCGCTAGGTCCTGTGATAAAAACGAACTCCCCTTTTTTGATACTGAAACTTGCATCTTTGATGATCTCTTTTGCACCATTGTCATACGCAAGTGTAAGATGTGAAGCGGTAATTACATTAGACATCGATATTCCCTTTAATGGAGAAGTTCCACTATTTTTTTATGTGCTTCATAGTTGACTGTTGTCTTCACTGGCGGTGAGACAAAGTACCTGCAGCTGTTTTCTTCTAATAAAATATATTTATGTTCGGGTCTGTCAAAACTTCCAAATGCACACTTAATAAGAAGTTTTTCTTCCCCGATTTTGTAGATACGTTCAAAGTGTACAAAGTATCCATCCAGGACCATTGCTTTTTGAGGCAACTTCTTCTCTAAACCTTTTTTATACTTTACAATATTAAAGTTAAAATCTATATGCAATTCCTTAGGTTCAGAATTTTTTCTACATTTCACATAAACATCATAGATATCTTTCTCTTGTCTTCTCCATCTTGCCTCATACTTACTGGTGACCTCCAAAGCTTCATTCTTACGTACTTCCACCTCTACTTTTGGTACGGCAAAGAAAGTCTCCAAGGCATACCAAAAGTACTTATCACTGTCTGTACGCAATTCCAAACGGCCACCCTTTCTAAGCACACGCATTGACTCATCAAGAAAACTTGGACTGATAACCCGTCTATGAGGTTTTTTATCCCAAGGGACAGGAAAGTGTACGAATATCTGCTCACAGGAATTTGAAGGCAACATCTCCAAAAAAAGTCTTGCATCATAGTTCACTACCCAAATATTATCAAGTCCCAGCAATTCTATCTGCCTGAGCACTTGTTGGGCAGAAGGTGTATGTATCTCCAAACCTATAAAAAGTGTATCCGGATTTTTCTGTGCCTGATGAAGCAAGTGCCGCCCTGAACCAAAACCTACCTCGACAGATATCTTCTCTTTGGGATATGTCATGTTTTCAAAATCTTCTATCTTTTTAAAATATTCTGATGAGAGTGCAGGTTTTGTATTGGACAGTGCAATATTGGAACTTTGTATCTCAAGATCTAATTCTTTGGAAACTTTATCCAATGCTTCTTTGAGAAGATTCACTTTAAGCGGTCTTGTAACTTTATCATATTTGATCAGTGTTGCTTTTTCATCCGGTTTGATCTGAAGCAGGAACTCTTCACCGCCATGCTCAACACCCAAAAGTTCATCATCTCCTTTCAAAGCTGTTGCACGAAAGGTAAGTATTTTACTTGCTGGAAGTTGTTGTTCTATGGCAGAAGTATCAAAGGGGGTAACTTTTAAATGTGGCATTGACTATCCTCTTTATAATGATATATATGTAACTTGACTTGCTTTGGCTCTGATACCGTCATAGCTTTTTGCAATGATACGATAAGCATAGGTATTCCCTGCTCTTACGAAAGTATCAATGTACTCAGCCATCAACTGGCCCTCTGCCTGAGCCATATATTTCCATTCACCGCCATTGACAGATCTTTCAATGATATAAGCATTGATCCTTTCGCTTGGGTGGGGTTTCCACAAGAGTTTCACTACACCGGGTGCTACTTTATACGCTTGCAAAAAAGAGACAGCATCAAAAGTCGGACGTGTTTTTACTTTTATCACTGCACCATGTTTAGACTCTTTTCCGAAAGAAAAAGTCGTAAAGGTATAGAGATACGTAGTATTTGGTTTGACATGCGTATCGACAAAATGTGTTCCATAACGGTTACCTATGGAACCAATACGTTTAAACCCTTGATCTGTACCGAATCTATCATGAGGAGAACCTCTATATATATTAATGCCATGTACACGATTATCTTCTATCTTTTTCCACTCAAAACCTACAGAGCTCATCATTGGCAGTGCTCTTACTTGAGTAATAGTCTTTAGTGTTGGATCTGTTTTATAAACAAAAAGCCCTTTAATACCACCACATCCATTAAAAGTTAGTAAAAAGAGTGCCCAGAGTAAGAGGATTAATTTTCTCATCGATTTCACCTTGATCAAAATATTTAGATAAATACCGTTTCATATCATCAAAAAGTGGTGCGGTAAACTCCATTTTCTCACCGGTAATAGGGTGTATTAAATATAATAAATATGCATGCAGATTAACTCGTGCTATTTTATCTCTTTTGCTCTTAAAGCCATATAAATCATCACCCAAAATATGACGTCCCAAAGTGTTCAAATGCACACGTATCTGATGGGTTCTCCCGGTAAAGAGTTTTGCTGCTATCAGCTCCACACCATACGCAGAGGTCAAAAGCTTTTTAAAGGCTGTTTTGGCAGGTTTGCCATGAGCTACAACATCCATCTTCAGCCTGTTTTTAGGGTTTCTCCCTATAGGTTTATCTACGATGACATCCTCTTTTAAAGGGTGGTCTATAAGTGCAAGGTAGTAGCGTCCCATACTCTTGTCCTGCAGCTGTTCGCTGAGAGCTTCATGTACTTTGTTGTCTTTGGCTATCACCAATGCCCCAGTAGTCTCTTTGTCTATGCGATGGACGATACCGTGACGCTCTTCACCTGAAACAGTAGAAAGAGAGATACCCTTTTTCACCAACCAGTCCACCAGTGTAGGCTCTTTGACCGAAGGTGCAGGATGTACCACTAAACCGGAAGGTTTATTGACAACAAGGAGATACTCATCTTCATAAAGTATCTCCACATCAAAGTCTATCTCTACAGGCTCACGTTTCTCTGCTTCTTTGAACTCATAAGAGACCTCATCACCCTCTGTTACTTTGAAGCTGGTTTTTGTGATGGTCTTACCATTCACAGAGACCAGCCCGTCTTTTACAAGCTTCTCTACCTGGTTGCGGCTTACATCTAGTTCCGTTGCTAGGATTTTGTCTATGCGACCTGCAGTTTGTACTGTAAATTTATTCATACGCTTCTCTTTTTGTTTTGCGAATTATATCCATTTTTTTCTCGGAAGTGGAGACTTCAGTCCCACTTCACAATCATAAATGATAAGAAGTTTTGCATAATTTGATAATAGTTCGAACTTTTAGCGGGACTGAAGTCTCCACTTCCTAAGAGCAAGAAAGAATAAAAGGTTTTATTTTCATTAAAGCTTATTTTTGTAAAATTATGCAAAGGGTACACACAAGGTTTAGAGAGGTGCAACTCTCTAAACCTTGTGAGATTTCTCAATCTGTGTTCTTTCGGCTTTTCTTACAACTTCTATAATTTAACCACATCAAAATGATCTTTAGTACAGATACCACAAGTGCCAAAACAGAAACCATTGTTTCCATTTCACACCCTTTGCTTTAGAATTCACCACCCATGCTATGATTTCCTAGCCCAAAGCCCTATCTAAAACAAAAGTAAAAACACTATCCCGACCTACCAGAGATTATTCATCTCTCTATATCATCCCTGTTCCAGCGTGTTGGGTCTAAAAAGGTGTCATCATGGATATGCTTGAATGAAGCTTTGAACATTTTAAAAATATCTTTATTCTCTTTTTCAAGCCCTGCCAGCCACTCTTTGGTAGAGGCTCTTGCATGAGGCATTTTGACATCTTTAAGCATAGCCGGGCATGCTTCATCCCCTATAACTTGCAAGTTGTTCTCTTCGGCAAAGGCACGCAGCTGTGACTCTCTTGCCTGTATAAGCGGGCGTATAAGGTGAAACCCTCTGCCTGTTTTGTAGATAGGTGCCAAAGCTCGCATGGTTCCATTGTAGAACATATTCATAAAGAAACTCTCTACTGTATCATCAAAGTGATGTCCCAGTGCAACTTTGGTAAATCCGCCCTGCTCGGCAAAAGTATATAAGGCCCCTCTTCTCATACGTGAAAAATAGGAACAAAAAGAGGAGTTCTCTCTTATGGTATCATGTGAGATCTCAAAGATATTCGTATCATACACGGTATGTTTAATGCCATACTCTTCACAATGTTTGGAAAGGAACTCATAATGTTCATCCGGCATCCCATATTTAATGGTACAGGCTTCAAACTCAAATTCAAAAGGGGCATGACGCTGTATGTGTTTAAGTGCATGCACCAAAGCCAGTGAATCTTTTCCTCCACTCAGTCCTACAAGTACTTTATCGCCCTCACCTATGAGCCTGAACTCGGCATTGGTCTTGCCCACCAACTTAAGCAGCTTCTTACTCATAGGGATGCTTTTAGAGGCTTCTCTTCGGTTATTTGTACTCAATCGCATCCACCATACTCAAAATGAAATCAGCAGATATCTTCGCTGAGCTTTCCAGGAAAGCATCAAAATCAAATCCTGCATCCATATCTGCACTGTCAGAGATAGCACGTAAAATGAAGAACGGTACATTCAAAGCTGAACAGACTACAGCAACAGCAGCACCCTCCATTTCCAATGCATCTGCATTAAAAGTCTTACTTATCCACTCTTTACGCTGAGTATCTGCCACAAACTGGTCACCTGTAGCGATAATACCTTCTTTAAGTGTCAAGCCTTTGCTCTCAGCGACTTTTTTAGCCACTTCTCTAAGCTCCTCATCGGAAGGAACACACACTTCGCCCTCCGGCACATATCCATGAGCATGACCAAAAGCCGTAATGTCCAAGTCATGCTGACACAAACCATCTGCGATGATAAGATCACCGATCTTCAGTTCATCAGAGATCGCACCTGCTACACCAGAGAAAAGGAGTTTATCACAGCCAAATTTTTCTATGAGTATCGTAGCCGTCAATGTAGCAAAAACTTTTCCTATTTTCGAATAGGCTACAACAACCTCTTTACCATGATAAGTACCTTCATAATACTTATTTGCAGCATACGCTGTCTCTTTAAGGTTTTCCAATTTATTGATAATCGGTTCTATCTCTTCGGGCATTGCACCCATGATCGCTATTTTAGAACTCATCATTAACCCAGTTTAGTGATCTCTTCAATAGCAGTTGCCAATGATGCCATATCTGAAACTACAAAGTGAGGTTTTTTCGTTGCTTTACGGTTAAGCCCTTTCAGTACACCGCCATGTCCGAATTCCACATAACAATCTACCTCATCATCAAAATTAGCGATAGAGTGTTTATAGAGTACAGGAGAGACCAACTGCTTAGGAAGCAGATCCAATGCCTCTTCTTTTGTACTGTATTTTTGGGCTGTTACATTTGACACTACAGGTGCAGTAAACTCATCTTTTAGCACTTCTGTGAGTTTCTCAGCCAAAGGTACAACAGCACTCTCAAGCAGAGGACAGTGACTTGCTACCGACATGTTAAGTAACATCACCCTTCTCGCTTTTGCTTCTTTCAAGACAGGTTCAAGCTTTTCAAGGTCCGGTTTGATCCCTGCAATGACTATCTGACCTACTGCATTGTAGTTTACCGGCCATACTTTCATACCAGCTTCCCTTTGTGCGTTACATATCTCTTCTACTACCTCATCTTCAAGCCCTAAAGAGACCATCATTCCTACATCTTGGCCTGCACATGCTTCAGCCATGAGTTTACCACGAAGATTTACCAATTCTACTGCATCTATGGCATTTATGGCACCTACAGAAACCAGTGCAGAAAATTCACCTAAAGAGTGTCCCAATGCATACACAGGTTTAATAGGCATTTCATCTTCAAACAATTTATGTGCTATGGCAGATACAAGTAAGATAGCAGGCTGTGTAAACTCTGTTTTTTCCAAATCATCATTTTCCGTAAAAAGAAGACCTTCAAAGTCTATACCTGTTCTTTCAGCAGCATCTGCTACCATTTGTTTAGCTACATCAGAGTTGTTGAAAAAATCTTGCCCCATCCCTACAGCTTGTGAACCTTGTCCTGGAAATAAAAATGCACATTTGATTGACATACGTTATCCTTAATTGAAATTAACGTATTTTACCATCTTTAAATTATGATACGATAGTAACACAAATTAAAAAGAGGGATAGCCTATAAAACTATATTTTCAAGGAATTTAGATAACGATTGATCTCTCTAATAAGTTTTTCCAGTTCTATATGATATTTTCCAACATATACAGGAAGTGTATCCAGTTTGTTATATATAAGAAGAAGAGTGATCTGATCAGTAAGATTCAACATGCTATGAGCACCTATGGTCTTTGCTTTTTTTTCCAATTCTATACAAAATTCTTTAATTTGCCATATTGCTTTTTCATTCACTATTTGTCTAAAATATACATCTGAATGATCAAAACTATCTAAAAACTTCTTTAATTCTTTTGCATATGACAGACCCACTTTTTTTGTATTCTGCTCTCCTACTTTAGTATCTAGGATAACGGTTTCAATCTCTTTTTTTTCGTGTTTTATACTATGAAGATCACTCTTTTTCAAGTTATTGTGATTTATTTTATGCTCTTCACTCTTTTCTCTAAAATATTCTTTTTCTTTTTTAAAAGCTTCATTAATATAGTTTTCCATATTAACAATGGTTTTATTCTCTTCAGATTTTATACTTCTATCTTTCACATCATGCTCAAAAAGTAATATGATCAATTCAAATATACTCTCTGGAATGACAGGTTTTATTAAATAGGTGGACACTATATGCTTATTTATACTCTCTGTATCATAATTTGAATCCTCAAGTATTACATATTTCAAAGGCGTATCTTTTTGTACTTTTTCAACTAACTTTTCAATCTCTTCGGTAGTAAGCTTATCCTCTATGATAAATATATCATACTGGGTTAGATTACTTCCCCGTCTCTTATATTCATCAACTCCTACATCCACATTATAAAGAAAGTATTTAAACATTTTTTGGATACTTTTTGCTACCTTCTGGCTCTTACAGATCAATAAAACTTTTTTACCCAACATTGCCATGTCAGGTAATCTATAATAACGTCTATCCCCCAATTTATTTAGTTTAAATGGTATATTAACATGTATATCTGAAGGATTTTCATCCTTAATTATAATCTTTCCATCAAGCAGTTCAAGATTTTTGTTTAATTGGGTTTCCAGAAAACTTGTTACCTTTTCTTTACTAAGATCGGTTTCTCTGATCTCAAAAGATATTGTTTCCTCATATAAAAAATCTTTAGGAGCTAAAAGATACAATACGATCTCTTTTTGGTTAGTATTTTGAAAAACAAAGAGGAGTATTTGTGTAAGAAGATGAGATAATGCTTCAGCATTACCCTTTAATTCCTTTGGTACAGTTGCATCTATATCATAAATAAGTTCAATTTTCTTTTCATCTCTTATTGTCTCCAACGAGGAAAACAGAGCCATTAATACCATATTAATATCAAAAAAATCTTCTATCCCTTTCATTCTTTTCCCCCATTTATCCTATATTCTTCTCTTACTTATGATAGCAAAAATAAGAGAAAAATATAATAAATAAAAAAATATACAAAATATACAAAATATAAATTGTAAATTACTATAAGATTTATGTTTTTTAAGTGAAAAAGAGATTAGGTATAAATGAGGCGAAAACAGGTCAAACAGTATTAAACTGTTTGACCTTTGAAGTAAGAAAGCTTAATGACTGCAGCCACATCCTCCACCTTCTCCGTGAGAACCACAACTCCCACCTTGTGCACCACCAACTTGACCGGAAGCAGCTTCATCTGCTGTAGCCTCTCTTGCATCAAGAACAGTTACTGAGAACATAAGGTCTTTACCAGCCAATGGATGGTTAAAGTCTATCTTTACTTCTTTATCGTCAAAAGAAGTTACTGTTACCTGTACAGTTTCTCCATGTTCACCTTGACCGTAAAGTGTCATACCTTCTTTAAGATCAACACCTTCGAATTGCTCGATCGGCAGTGTTTGCATCGCTTCCGGATTTACTTCACCGTATGCATCTGCAGCTTTGACCATGATATCTCCGCTTTCACCTTTAGCCATACCGGTAAGGGCATTTTCAAGACCAGGGATGATGTGACCTTTTCCTGTGATGAACTCTAGTGGCTCTGCACCTTTATTTGTATCTACAACTTCTGTTGTACCCGCTTCTTTTACTTCGTATTCGATTGCTACAACGCAATTTTCATTTGTAATTGTCATAATGTTCCTATATATTAAATTTGTGGTATTTTAGCTAAGCAAACTTTAGTGATGCTTATGAAAGATCATTTTTATCTTATCTGTCCTGAACCGTAAATTTTAAATTTGTACGTTGTCAGTCCTTCTATCCCCATCGGTCCACGTGCATGAAGCTTGTTGGTACTGATGCCAACTTCTGCACCAAATCCAAAAGCTCCGCCATCGGTAAAGCGGGTGGAGGCATTGACATAGACAGCCGCTGCATCTACGCCATTCAAAAAGGCTTCTGCTGTGGTGATGTTCTCTGTGATGATAGCTTCCGAATGACCCGAACCATACCTGACGATATGCTCTATGGCACCTTCTACACCTTCTACAACTCTAATGTTTAAGATATTTGCCAAATACTCCGTGTCAAAGTCCTCTTCTGTGGCAGGAGCCACCTCAATGCTTTTTTGTGTGATCTCACACCCTTTAAGCTGGGTATGGGCTTCATCAAAAACCACTTTAAGTTGTGGCAGTACTTCATCCGCGATGGCAGCATCTACAAGCAGTGTCTCCATGGAGTTACATACCCCTGGTCTTTGCACTTTTGCATTCAATGCGATAGCGATGGCATTCTCTACATTGGCATCTTCATCTATATAGGTATGACACTGTCCTTTATCATGCTTCACCACTGGTACAGTTGCATTTTCACTCACATAACGGATAAGCCCTTCTCCTCCACGCGGTACGATAAGATCAACATACTTATCCATCTTAATGAGCTTCGCCACACCTTCACGTGACGCATCCGGGATAAGTGAGATAAGTGCCTCGGGTAAACTATTTTTCTTCAATACCCCCTGCAATACTTTAGCAATGGCTTCATTAGAGTTTTGTGCCTCTTTCCCGCCTTTGAGTACACAGACATTGGCAGATTTAAAAGAGAGTGCTGCTGTATCTGACGTGACATTCGGACGTGACTCATAGATGATGCCTATAACACCTATAGGCACAGAAACTTTTTCTATCTTGAGTCCATCTTCAGTCACCCAACCATCAAGTATGCGCCCTACCGGTTCTTTCAATGCTGCTATCTCTTCTATGGCAACCGCCATACCGTCCACGCGTTCTTCATCCAAAAGGAGTCTGTCTTTCAGCGCAGGAGTAAGATTGTTTATCTCCGCATCTTGCATATCCAGTGCGTTGGCTTTGAGTATCTCTTGTGTATTGGCTCTCAATGCCTCTGCCATCTCTTTTAAAATTCTATTTTTCTCAGCCCCACTCAAAGTAGAGAGTACCCTGCTTGATGCTTTGGCTTCCTGTAAAAATGCTTCCATATGTTTTATTCCTCATCAATAATTGAAGCTATTTTAACAAATAAATACTAATAATGTTATAATCCTATCAATTAATTCAAAGATACTTCTCACTAAAGGTGAAGCTTTGGTGACTGAGTATGATATGGACTTTATTCATACTATACGAGAAGATATCAATAAGGATAGATATGCAAACCATCACATTTATAGGAAACGGCAATATGGGACTTAGCATTGCCAAAGGTCTCAAAGATAAATACAACATCGAAGTCGTAGGAAGGAACCTGGAGAAACTGGATCAATTTGAAGATCATCTTGGTGTAAAGGTCGATAAATATCTTCTCGATGATTTTGATATAACAGAGAAAACCATACTTTTCTGTGTGAAACCTGCCAATGTAGAAGAGGTCGGTAAAAAATTAAAAGGAAAAGCCAGAGTAGTGTTTTCTGTTTTGGCAGGGACTACAATAGAAAAGCTCAAAAAACATCTTAAAACCAAAGCTGTAGTAAGAACTATGCCAAATCTTGCAGCAAGTGCAGGAGCATCCATGACGACACTGACCGGTGACCATAATTTTAGAAAAGAAGCTGAAGTTCTTCTAGGTGCCGTGGGTGATACCTTATGGTTAGAGAGTGAAAAAGAGATAGATATCGCTACTGCTCTTGCCGGTTCCGGTCCGGCTTATTTGGCTCTCATCGCAGAGGCATTGGCTGATGGTGCAGTTAAACAAGGTCTCAAAAGAGAAGATGCAATGGCTGCTATGAGAGGTCTGTTTAGCGGATTTGGAAAACTTATCCAAGAGATACATCCTGCCTTACTTAAAGATGGGGTCATGAGTCCGGGAGGAACAACGGCAGCAGGTTATGCAGCTTTGGAAGATGGCAATGTCAGAGCTGCCTGTATCAATGCCATAGAAGAGGCATATACGAGAGCAAAAGAGTTATAAAAATTTATTTGTCCAGATAGATCTTTCTCAAATCCTCTTTCGCAAAAGGCATATAGGAATGTCTTGTGATAACCACTTTTGTTTTATAATTTGTCCACTTATAAATAACAGGAACATCCTTTGGGTCTATATGGATGCACCCATGAGACATCCAGTCTACACTTCCTTTATGCAAAGCATGACCATAACGGGTAAATTTCATCATATAGTCCATATTGTTCACACCCGACTCATCTGGATATACTGTTGACATATGATAACGCTTTTTCTGGATGATAGGAAAAACACCTGATGGGCTTCTAAACTCTGGTGCACCGGAAGTAACTGCCCCACTCCACCATACTGTTCCATCACTGTCGACAGCATAAAAACGTCCATCACTGCCTTTTTCTCTAACTGAGACAACGATGAAATTTTTTCCCGTAAGGTCTACCGTTCTCTCTTTCCCTGTTTTTAAATTCACTACTTTAAAAACTGTTTTAGAGACAGGAATAAGTTCATGGGTCAACTTACGTACAGGCTTATCTACCTCTTCTTCGGCCCATATCATACCTGTCAAAAAAATCACTATCATAAAAGTGAATTTTATGTGTTGCATCTATAATTTCTTTAATTTCTTTTTTGCGATCTTCGCACTTTTTTTATTTTGATAATTCTCTATAATATTTTCATAAAAAGCTTTTGCTTGTGTTTTATCACCATTTTTTTCCAAAGAGATCGCTGTATGTAGCAATAGTACATCCATGTAACTTGCCTTGTCATACAGCCCGGCACTCTTTTTAAAGTAGAATATCGCATCTTCATACTTCTTAGTATAGTATGCTATCTCTCCAAGATAGTAATTTGAAGCAGCTGGTTTATACCCCTTTGTATCAGTGATCATAAACCGCTTCCTGGCTTCATTATAACGTTTCTTCACAAAGAGTCTCACCCCTTCACTATAGAGTTTAGAAGCAGGTCTTCCCTCTAATGACTCTCCAGATGTTGTTTTTCCTTTTGTAACAGGCGTATGTTTATCTTTTATCTTCAAGGCCTTTTGAAGTTCTGCCCTGCTTACATAGTTATCATTGATCTTATCGATCATTCTACCTAGTTCTTTAAGCAGTGCCGTATTATCATTTCCTCTTCCCATAGAAGAAGTGCTACTGGCACTTCCTTTTAACTCACTTAGTGTAGCACTAAGCCCTTCTATAATAGAGGTCAAGCCATCGATCCTCTCATTTTGTTCTGCAATCTTTTGTTTGAGCAAAGCTATGTTTTTTCTATTTTGTACGATCATCCTCTCAGAAGGTGTCGATCCTTGAGTAGAACCACTGTTTAAGTTATTAAAACCGTATACAGATGGTTCTGCAAGAACTACTGTGCTGTTTAACACAAAAAACAAGCATAGATTACGTAGATACTTTGTGTTCATCACTATACTACTTCGCTAAACGAAGATCCACTCTTCTATTCTGGGCATAACATTCATCTGTTGGATTGCTACATACAGGGTTGCTCTCACCAAAACTTACGATAACCACCTTGCTTGTATCAACACCTTGTGCAGCAATAGCATCTTTAACCGCTTTGGCTCTTTTAAGTCCCAATGCATAATTATATTCATCCGTACCGAACTCATCACAGTTACCTTCTATCTTTATCTGTGAAGCACCTGCACTGTTCACTACATTTGCATTGGAAGCAACATAATTTTCCATGGCCGAAGAGATACTGTAATCCCCAAATTCAAAATAGATACTTCGGAAACCATCGCTACTGCTATTATATTTCCCTGCTGTACCGCTGCCAATTGTCTCGTTACCATACTGGTTTTCATCTATTGTAACTGTTTCACCTGCTATTTGTGTTGCATCTGAAATATTGTTTTTACCTACATTGTTTCCATCAAGACCTGGTGCAGTCTGTCCACATCCAGTCAAGAAAAACAGTGAAAATGTTGCTGTTGTTATTAGTATTGTTTTAATCATATGTAATCCTTCGTATAATAAATTACCAATCAATTGATTGGACTTTTCGCCCACCTAGTGGGAAAAGTAAACTTTGATGACTTCCAAGATTAATATAGCCTATCGAAGAACTATTACCTCTATGCTTGATAAATAAAATCACAGACCCATCCGGAGAAAATCTTGGAAACTGATTGGTTCCTGTCGTGGTCAGAGGGCGTGTACCTGAACCATTTAAAGAGGTCAAATAAAGATTGAATGTATTATTACCAAAAGTATTCTTACTCTCTCTACTGGAGTAGACTATTTGATTTCCATGTGCATCACAGGCATTGTTATTCCGTCCATGGTAAACCACTTGAGAAACAGCTGCAGAGTGAATAGACTTTTTGAAGATATTTGCATACCCAAGTCTGTTAGAGACAAAAACTATGCGACTCTCATCATCTACATATTTACCATTTACATCAATACCGCTAAATTTGGTAACTCTCGTTTTAATTTTTGTTGCAAGGTCAAGTTCATAAATATCAGCCTGTCCCTCCGGTGCCATAGTAAGTAAAAGTTTTGAACCATTCTTATTCACATCTGAACAGACTAGCATCCCTTCAGAAGTTGTGATCTTCTCTTTTGCTCCCGTATAAATATTAATTTTATATAATGTTGGTATCAATTTTCCATAAGAGGTATAGTAAAAACTTTTTTGGTTTTTATCTGCCCATTTAGGGAAAAGATTCAGTCCGCCCCTTATGATAACTTTTTGATAGTTAAAAGTATAGTCAGCCAGAAGTATTTCACTGTGTCTTGGTGTAGTATAACGTGAAAATACTACATAACGGTTAATCCAGCTAATATCCGGATATTTTAAAACATTGTTGATATCAGAAATGGCTTTATGTGCTAAAAAAGGCATTTTACTCGTCGTAGGTATAGCATAACTTTTTTTCAAAATCTGAGTACCGTCAGACGCTTTTAATAGACGTATTAAAAGCTTTGTACCGCTTTTTTGGCTGAGTGCATATTTAAGTACGTACTCTTGGTTTTTCAGTGCAGGTACAATAAAATTTGAGGAAATAGCCCCTTTGTGCACTGTACTATCTGGTAAAAAATGTCCGGAGATCTTAAGATCTGAAAGTAAAATATTGAAAATTTTATCATTGGATACAGCAGATCCATCTACTAAAGCTATACGAGAACGCTGTTCTACATCTTTTTCTATCGTCAGTGTAGCATCAACTGCAAAGAGATTTATGGATACTAATAAAAGTAAAAAATATTTCAACATAGTTCCTTGTTTTTTATATGCATTGTATCAAGGCTGAGTTGAAATCTCCATTAATTAATATCAATTCTCTTTTTTACTTTATGCTAAAATAAGAGACAGAAGCTAATCTTTTCTTTCCGGAAAGAAGCACATTACTAACTAAAATTCATAAGAGGAGTAATACATGAACGATATTATCATTGCTTTAGCTAAAACAGCTATTTTGGAAGCATTGAATCAACCTGAAGATTTTGATTTGGAACAGGCATTAAAAGACTATCCTGAACTTCAGAAAAACGGTGCTGCATTTGTTACCATTAACACAAAGCCAAATAAGCAGCTTCGCGGATGTATAGGTTCACTCCAGTCTTACCGTCCGCTTTATCAAGATATTATTTCAAATGCCCAGTCTGCTGCTTTACATGATCCGAGATTTACACCACTGACCCGTGAAGAGCTCAATCATATCAATGTCGAAGTTTCTATCCTTTCTGAACCCAAAATATTAGAGTATAGTGATATAAAAGATCTGAAAAGTAAAATAGTTCCTTTTCAAGACGGTGTCGTACTCAAATATGATGGCAGACAGGCTACGTATTTACCTCAAGTTTGGGAACAGTTACCGAATTTTGATGATTTTTTCTCCAGCTTATGTCATAAAGCCAATTTACCTATGGACTGTCTCTCTCTTCACCCGGAGATCTCTACCTATACAGTAAAAAAACACCAAGAAAAGTAATGCACTTATTGAATACTTATCCCTTTAAAGGGATGCTGTGAGAGCACAATATCTGCTACACGGAAAGCAGCAGTATTCAAGCCATGATACCCGTAGCCAAACACCTAAAACTCTCATCTAAACTACTCGACTATCGTACTTCTGCAAATGCAAGTGGGAACAGTAACTCGCAGTCGGGTATATGTCTGCAATCTTTTACTAGGGTCTTTTACGAACTATCTTACTCTTCGTACCATCAGTAAATGTCACTTGCACAGCTATGGACTTAGCAGTACCCAGCGGCATAGTCAGATAGATAATATCTTTGGTCACAGCCATAGGATTCTTGGGATCACAGGACTGAAGTTCCCATACTTTATCCAGTTTATCTGAATTGATACTGTAATGTACTTCTTTTATACCGCAGGTATAGGCCTCCAAATGCGTAAAATAGATCCACTGCTTCCCATTATAGTCACGGAAACTCACCCAGTTATTTTGAGTCATATTGAGTATCTGCTTCATCTGTTCGGGCGGTATGGCACTGACAGGTAAAGAAAAAACTGCCAAGAGAAGCATAGATACTATGCATGCAGTTATTTGTTTCATTTTATACTCCTTACGAAACGTAATATCTATACGATAACAGTTCTATGTTTAGTTTTGGCTTTTTATACTTTCATTTTAAAACGATTCACTCTCATTCCTAACATCCTTGTTGAAAAAATATATATACATAACAATTAAGTATTGGGAGTGTTTAGCTTATTGAATTGAAGTATGGGTTAGTATCGGGAGAGGCTGTGAACCAGAAGAATCAGTATTCTTTGCTGAGGATATGCGGATGCTTTGAACTTATGACAATAGGTATTATGAAGTTGGGGATTAACCTTGGGGCATATTTTTTTGCATGAAACAATGAAAAGTAGTGAGTTACTATCTGACGCTAAAGTTTAAAGTGCATGATGTACCCACATAGAAAAAGGAGATACTGTCCAGGTCTACGCCCTGGATGTTCTATTCTAAATCTATTGTTTTAAGAAAATAAGATGGATCAGCAAATATATTATATAGATCAATTCCTAACGATAGACTAAAGCTTGATTCACTGGTATTCCGGAAGGAGTATATTTCATACATCTTGTCACCCTACTCTTTCGCAATAAACTCTGCTTCAAATTCATAAGTCCTATTACCCTTATGAGGACCAAAACCTATCATTTGTAGTTGTTCCAAATACGCTATCAATCCGGAATTGAAATTTTCATTGTTTGAAGCAGTCTTAAGTTTAAACTCAAATGATCCAGTGGGGTCTATAAGTAATAAAACTTTTACTTTCTCACCTGCATATTCACTCTGGGCAGGCCAATCTTCCAGCATACTTTGTACTTTTGCCAAATAAGCATTTTCCACACCACTGTCACTGTTCTTTTGTACTTTGAGTGAAGAACTGATACGTTCACTTGCACTCATAGGTTTATCCGTCACTTTTATAAGATTGTTTTTCGGTGTTGACTTTACAGGTTTATCACTCACCGTGATAAGATTTTTCTTTTTGGATGTTTTTATATTTGCAAAAAGATCTAAAGCCTTCTTTTTAGGTTTTGTAAGATTTTCATCTTTTTTCTTAATAACCTTCTTAGACTCTTTGACAACCTTCTCTTTAATCACTCTCTTTTTGATTACTTTCTTTTTTATCTCTTTTTTAGGCTTCGGTTTGGGTTTGGGTTTGGGCTTTGGTTTGAGCTTTGGTTTTACTTTAGGTTTAGGATTTATAGCTTTTTTATTTTTAGGTTTTTTGGGCGTAGAGAGTGCCACCTGTATACGATGCTCATCTTTTTTTACATAACGCAGACTCTTTTTATCGTCACGAGTATTAAAATAGAAAATGAGTAACCCTACAATAGCAAAGTAGATACCAAAAGCCAAGACACCCCAGACGAATTTAGGAGACTTATCCATCATAATGTTATAAGTGACACCTTTTCAAAACCAGCCGCTTTGACACTCTTAAGTAAGTACATCACATCCTTATATTTAAGCCGTTCATCTGCACGGATATAAACTTCAGAATTTTTATCAAACTTCACAGACTGATTGACAAAGTCATCTGCAAAAGTATCTAATGTATAAGTATCTTTATTAAGGTATATCTTTTGGTTCTTATCCATTCGGATCGTAAGTGTTTTCGGTTTTGTAACCTTAACAGTTTTAGAACCTTGAGGTAGTTCAATCTGTTCCTGAAAAGTAATCGTAGGAGCAGTGATCATCAAAATAGCCATCAGTACCAGCATCACATCCACCAGAGGCGTAATGTTCAGATCCGGACTGTCATCCCAAGAGAACATTTATAACTCCTCATTGACCTGAGAGAGTATCACTTCAGACTGAGAAGAGAGAAGTGAAGAGAGTTCATATGCTTTACGCTTCAGGATCAAATGAAAAGTATAGGCAAAGATCGCGACTGCAATACCCGCTGCGGTGGCAACAAGGGCTTCAGAGATAGCAGGAGCCACAACATTTAAAGAAGTACTGGACTGTGTCCCCAATTTAGAGAATGTTTCAAGTATCCCTATAACCGTACCGAAAAGGCCGATAAACGGAGAAGTAGATGCAATAATGGAAAGCCAGGTTAAGCCTTTGGTAGAAACACGGATAGCATCAGAGGATGCCGCTTCGAGTATTGCTTTGTTTGGGGTATTGACACGGCTCAGATAAGTAAAAATAAGTGAAGTACTAGCCACTGATTTTGACTGACCTGTATAAAGTGCTTTAAGTGATTTTGCTTCAGAAGTGATACGTGAATTCAGGATATAAAACCTATCAAAAAATACCCAAAATGTTGCAATAAAATAAATAGAGAGTAGAAGCAGCACAAAAATAGTAATTGCACTGCTGTCTGTGAAATAATCTAAAAGAGAGCTCAATTTAGAGAGACTTTCCGATTTGCTCTACTTTACTAACCGCAGATGCGATAGCTGTACTAGAGGCTTCCGTACTTTTAAGTAATTCTTTTGCTGCTTCAAGTGCTTTAGCAAGATCGCTGTCGTCACCGGAAAGAGCAACTGCACCATCAACGATACAAGTTGTTTTTTCTTCATCAACTTTTACATAACCGGAATTAATAGCAACTGCTACTTCACTCCCGTCAGCTTTGTCGATAACGATAACCCCTGTATCAAGCAATGATACCAAAGTAGCATGTTTTGGTAAAACACCAAATTCACCTTCACTACCCGGTAGTGTTACTTGTTTTACTTCAGCATCAAAGATCACACCGTTCGGTGTGACTATTTCTAGCTTCATAAGTTCCATAATTATCCTTTAAGATTATGCTTTTGCGTTAATCTTATCGTTTTTCGCAATAGCCTCAGCCATATTTCCTACCATGTAGAATGCAGCTTCATTCATATCATCATACTTACCTTCAAGAAGACCTTTGAAACCTTCAAGTGTATCTTCAAGTGAAACATATACACCTGGAGAACCTGTAAATACTTCAGCTACGTGGAATGGTTGAGAGAGATATTTTTCAATCTTTCTTGCTCTTTCAACAACAAGTTTGTCATCTTCAGAAAGCTCATCCATACCAAGAATCGCAATAATATCTTGAAGATCTTTATATTTTTGAAGAACTTGTTGAACACCTCTTGCAATATTATAATGTTCTTCACCAACAATTTGTGGATCAAGCATTCTTGAAGTTGAATCCAATGGGTCAACCGCAGGATAGATACCTTTTTCAGCAATAGATCTGTTAAGAACTGTTGTTGCATCAAGGTGGGCAAATACAGATGCCGGAGCCGGGTCAGTCAAGTCATCCGCAGGAACATATACTGCCTGAACAGAAGTAATAGAACCTTTCGTAGTTGATGTAATTCTTTCTTGAAGTGCACCCATCTCTCTACTTAGTGTCGGCTGGTAACCAACAGCTGAAGGGATACGGCCAAGAAGTGCAGACATCTCTGAACCTGATTGAGCAAATCTAAAGATATTATCGATAAACATCAATACATCAAGACCCATCTCATCTCTAAAGTACTCAGCCATAGTAAGACCAGTAAGAGCAATACGGTTACGTGCTCCAGGAGGTTCACTCATTTGACCGTAGCACAGTGCAACTTTGTCAAGTACGTTTGATTCTTTCATCTCGTAGTAAAGGTCATTTCCTTCACGAGTTCTTTCACCAACACCGGCAAATACAGAGTAACCGCTGTGTTTCATGGCAACGTTGTTGATAAGTTCCATAATAATTACGGTTTTACCAACACCGGCACCACCGAACAGTCCGACTTTTCCACCTTTTGAGTATGGAGCCAGAAGGTCAACTACTTTGATACCTGTTTCAAAAACTTCAGTTTTTGTACTTTGCTCTTCAAATGCAGGCGGATCTCTGTGAATCGACCAGTACTCTTTAGCATTTACTTCACCAGCTTCATCGATAGCTTCACCGATAACGTTGAAGATACGTCCAAGAACTTCTTCACCTACAGGAACTTTAATAGGCGCACCGGTTGCTTTAACTTCTTGACCTCTTACAACACCTTCACTCATATCCATAGCAATTGTTCTTACTCTGTTGTCACCAAGCTGTGCTGCTACTTCCAAAACCAATTTTTGCTCTTTGCCATCAACCATGAAAGTCGTTTCTAACGCTTCATTGATCTCTGGCAGATAGTCTGTAAAATCCACATCTAGAACGGGACCTAAGACTTGTACTATTTTACCTGTCATTTCTTCTCCTCTAATTATTTCATTGATTCCATACCACTGATAATCTCAATGAGTTCAGTCGTAATGGCTTCTTGTCTTGCTTTGTTATACTTCACAGTAAGTTCTTTTACCATCTCTTTTGCATTTGTAGTTGCTGCGTCCATCGCTTGCATACGTGCAGAGTGTTCTGCAGCCAATGAATCGATAAGTGAGTAATACATCGTATACTCAACATAACGCTTAACCAATGCATCAAGAAGTGTATCATCATCATCCGGTTCTACTTCTAGTTCTGAAGTTGAAACAGCGCTAAGCTCTAATTTTGATGTATCTACCGGTAAAACCTGATCTTCTCTAATCTCTTGAGTAATCATATTTACATAACCGTTATGTATCAAAATGATCTTATCTGTTTCACCGTTAACATATGATTCTGCCACTTCAGAGATAAACTCTGCTGCCTGTTTGAAATCCGGTGCAGCACTTAAGCCGATGATTTCATTATTTAAATCAACATTGTTGAATTTAAAATAATCAATACCTTTTCTACCCACTGCTCTAAGACGCACTTTTACATCTTGTGCTTTATATTCAGCGATCAGTTGATTTGTTCTTTTAATCGTTTGTGCATTGAAACCACCACAAAGACCTTTGTCCGCAGTAATAAAGATAATGTCTACTTTTTTAGGATTTTGTATATCCTTGAAATAGACATTATCGATACCTTCTGCATTGGACTGTTGCATTTTTTGAGCGATCTCATTTAAGAGTTCAGTCAATTTTGCAGCATAGACTCTGGATCTTTTAGCAAGCTCTTCTGTTCTTTTCAGTTTAGCAGAAGAGACAAGCTTCATAGCGTTAGTGGTCTTTTGTGTATTCTTAACACTTCCGATCTTACGCTTTATCTCTTTTAAATTAGCCATTCTAAGCCTTTCTTATCCAGCAAATGAAGCTTTAAAATCTTCGATAGCTTTACGTAATTCTGCCTCTGTATCATCAGAGATTTTTTTCTCATTTCTGATATTCTCTAAAATATTTGCATATTTTGCTTCCATAAATGGCATAAGGTCTGCTTCAAATTTTGTTACAGAACTTGCAGGAATGTCATCAAGGTATCCATTTGCACCAGCAAAGATAATAACAACTTGTTTCTCAATAGGTACCGGAGAGTAAGGTCCTTGCTTAAGCACTTCTACCATTCTTTGCCCACGCTCAAGTTGACCTCTGGTATAGTCATCAAGGTCAGATGCGAATTGTGCAAATGCCTGAAGCTCTCTAAATGAAGCCAGGTCAAGTCTAAGTGTTCCGGAAACCTGTTTTGTTGCTTTGATCTGAGCAGCACCACCAACACGTGAAACTGAAAGACCTACGTTGATCGCCGGTCTGATACCAGAGTTGAACAAGTCTGTTTCAAGGAAGATCTGACCATCCGTAATAGAGATAACGTTTGTTGGAATATACGCCGCAACATCACCTGCTTGAGTTTCAATGATAGGGAATGCGGTAATTGAACCGGCACCTAATTCATCTGAAAGTTTTGCAGCTCTTTCAAGAAGTCTTGAGTGAAGATAGAAAACATCACCTGGGTATGCCTCTCTACCTGGAGGTCTTCTAAGGATAAGTGACATCTCTCTGTATGCAACCGCATGTTTAGAAAGGTCATCATAGAAGATAACTGCATGTCTACCATTGTCTCTGAAGTACTCAGCCATTGTTACACCAGCATATGGAGCAAGGAATTGTAACGCTGAAGAGTCAGCTGCACCGGCAGTTACAATGATCGTATAATCCATTGCACCATGCTCTTCAAGTTTTTTCACTGTAGCAGCTACTGTTGATTGTTTTTGACCGATCGCAACGTAGATACATACAACATCTTGACCTTTTTGGTTGATGATTGTATCGATAGCCAATGTTGTTTTACCAGTTTGTCTATCACCAATGATAAGCTCTCTTTGACCTCTACCAACCGGTACAAGTGCATCAATCGCTTTGATACCTGTTTGAAGTGGCTCATGAACTGATTTTCTAGCCATGATCCCTGGTGCTTTTTCTTCAATAAATCTGTGCTCTGATGTTTCAATCGCACCTTTACCGTCAATAGCTTCACCAAGTGGGTTAACAACTCTACCCATCAGTGCATCGCCGACTGGTGTTTTAAGAAGTTCTCCAACTCTCTTAACGCTCATGCCTTCTTTAATACCAGCACTTGTACCAAGAACAACAACACCTACGTTTGCCTCTTCAAGGTTCAATACTAGTCCTTTAGCACCATTATCAAACTCTACAACTTCTCCTGCCATAACATTGTTAAGACCATATACTGTTGAAATACCGTCTGCGATACCTACTACTTTTCCTATTTCATTGATGTCAACATCAATCTCAAAATTCTCGATTCTTTCTTTGATGATTGAACTTATCTCATCTGCTTGCAATTTAACTGCCACTGATACTCCTTTCTTTTAGATAACTATAAAGATTTCTTAATGAAATCAATTAGTTGTTCCTTAACTCTCTGCTTAGAGAAGTTAACCTCAATACCCAAATCATCAACTGAAACACGTAACCCGTCAAGATCCGTTTTTTCTTGTCTCAATTTAATCTTGGAACCTGTATATTTTTTAAGTGTCTTTTCAAGCTTGCTTAATTCATCTTTATCAAGTGTCTCTTTACTCTTCAATACACCTTCGTATTGATTAGACTCTTTTTGCAAATCTGCATTAAGTACTTTAGCAATAGCAGGAATCAAATCAAGTCTCTTGTTCTCACCTAGGATCTTGATAAAATTAACCAATGTACTGTCTGCCTTATCCCCAAGTGTAGACAGGATCATCTCTGTCTTTTTTTCACTTGCAACGATAGGAGAGATTAAAACTGATTTTACCTCTTCCGCACTGATAGCTTCTGTCAGAACATTAAGTACTTCAGCGATACTCTTAATATCTTTACTCACCGATGAAAGTGCTTTTGCATATCTTTTAGCGATCAACTCTTCCATCTATGCCACCTTCTTAGAGATAATGTCAACAACTTTAGCTTCATCAAGCATAATGTCATCATTAGTGATATTTTCACTCAAGATTTCATCAATCGCCTCTCTGGCAGATTTTCTCTCTTCTAAAATCATTTTTTCTTCAAATTGTTTTTCCATAAGAGCTAACTCATTTTCATTTGCTTCACTGATCTTTTGTGCTAAAAGTATTGCTTCTTTTTTCGCATCTTCAACAATCTGCTCTGCTTTTTTATTGCTTTCATCCAAACGAGCCTGTGCTTCTTTTTTCTCATCTTTTGCAGCTTGAAGCTTCTCTTCTATCTCTCTAAGCTGTGCAGCTATACCTTCTTTTCTATCTTTAAAAAAGTTTTTGATTGGGTTGGCAATCAAATAATACAGCAGTGCAGCAAAAATAGTAAAGTTAACTACTCTCGGCCAAAAGTCTGTCTCTCTACCCGTTTGTGCAAGATAACGACTCTCTTCACCATGACCACCACTAGCCAAAAGGATAGCAGGTACCATCAGCAAAGCGAATAGTGCTAATTTCTTCATATTCATCCTCTCCTTATAGTTTGCTAAACTTAGCTTTTAGGCTCTCTTTGAATAGAGGCATTTGAGAAAGGAGAGAATTTTTAAGGTTCTCTTTATCAGCAGCTAACTTCTCTACAAAGTTTTCATACTCTTTATCTAACTCATTTTGTTTTGTTTCAACTTTACTTGCAGCCAATGTTTTTTCTTCATCGATTGCTTTCTGTCTGATTGCAGCAGCTTCATTTTTAGCATTACTAATATTTTCATCTGCCTTGGCATTGAGTTCATCGCTGTTACCACTAAGACTTTTTGCTGCTTTTAAATCTTTTGCTATAGAGTTATCTCTATCATCCATGAATTTCACCAATGGCTGAAATAGCATATTATTTAAAAGAACAAGAAGGGTTAGAAACAAAGCTAAGACGAACAACATCAATGGTAAATGTATGTCAAGCATTAAAACTCCTCGTGTAATTTCGCATTATTTTATCATTTTGGAGATGAGATGTTGGTTAAAATTTAGGGTTTTTTGAGGAATGTTAAAAAGTTTTCAATATCTTTCTCATTAGTTAAGATTATCTCAATACTTTTTGCTTTAATTTTATGCTTAAAAGGTAATAACGCTTCCAATTCTTTTGCATATTTTTCAACTGGGTTTTTATTTGTTTTAGCGGATCTTGAAGGTTGGGTATTTTCTTTATGATTTTTCACCATCTTTTCCGCATCACGTACAGAAAGTTTTTGTCCAATGATACTATCAATAATCACTTTTTGTTTCTTTTCATCAAGTCCAACCAGTATCTTTGCATGTCCCTGAGAAATCTTACCGGAAACTACTTGTTCCTGTGCATAGCCGGAAAGAGTTAAAAGACGCATTGTATTAGTAATCTGGGAACGACTTTTATGTACAATAGAAGAGAGCTCATCATGAGTGATCTTGTGTACTTCGATCAACTCTGCATAAGAGTTTGCCAACTCGATCGCATTAAGATTTTCTCTTTGGATATTTTCAATAAGTGCAAGTTCACGAAGCCTTACTTCATCTATATCTACATCAGCAATAATTGCTTTGATCGTTGTAATTTTTGCAAGTTTATGTGCTCTTAAACGACGTTCGCCTGCTATAAGAAGATAACCGTCTTCTTTTTCTATCACTACAATAGGTTGGAGTAATCCATGTTCTCTAACCGAATCACTTAACTCCTGAAGTGCTTTCTCATCAAAATGTTTACGAGGCTGAAATGGGTTTGGAGTAATACTGTCAACACGAAGCTCTTCAACACGGGCTCCCCGTGCTTCAAGTTCAAAACTGTCAATATTGCTTAAATCTTTTTCGTATGCCTCTTCTACTTCAGAAAGGATATCTCCCAGTCCTCTGCCTAACGCCATCTTTTAACCTCTTGCTATCACTGTTGCTAGATCTCTATAGGCAATTGAACCTTTAGAACTCGTTGCATAATGAGTTACTGGTTTACCGAAACTTGGACTTTCCGCTATCTTTACATTACGTGGTACAACAATACACTCTTTAGCTTTTTTAAGATGAAAGAGTTTATCTTTAAAATGATGACTTAAATCTGCAAGCACTTGTTTCGAGAGATTATTTTGTCCAGAGTACATCGTAGGTAAAAAACCTTTGATCTTGAGTTTCGGATTAATCGTCTTTTTTAAAAGACTGACCGTATTGAGTAACTGTGCAAGACCTTCCAGTGCAAAAAATTCACATTGGATAGGAATAATCACAGAATCTGAAGCACTTAAAGCATTTATGGTAATAGGTCCCAATGCCGGAGGTGAATCAATGATGATAAAATCAAATTTTTTAGAGACCTCTTTGATCTTCTCTTTAAGAATCAATTCTCTATTTTTCTTTTTAGGATTGTAAAACTCTTTTTCTATCCCTACAAGACCTATGTTGGAAGGTGCAAGGCTAAGGTTTTTTATGCCTGTTTTGAGTACCACTTCAGAGAGCTTTTTAGTTCCTATAAGCACATGGTAAATATTGAATTCATAATCACTTCTGTTGAACCCTAAACTGGTTGTTGCATTAGACTGAGGATCAATATCCAAAAGAAGTACTTTTTTACCTCTTTCAGCCAAAGAAGCTGCTAAGTTTACTGCTGTTGTTGTTTTTCCTACGCCACCCTTCTGGTTGGCTATACTTATGACTTCACTCATCGTAAACTATACACTCTTTCCCCTTCTATAATTAAAGAACCATCCCTGCATAAACTGGCGTCCAGAAGGCTCTTTTGATAGTTTTCAATATGAACTGAAAACTTTCTGCTCAATTCAAATTCTACCTCATACTCACTAAAAATCTGCTTCCATTTTGGAAATTCCTGAAGTGCTATGAGGTAATTTTCCAGTAATATTTTGGGTGTAATATCGCACTGCAAGGCTCTATAACCATTTTGTGAATTTTTTAAATTTATCCCAATACCACACACCAAAATATCATTTATTTTTTGTGTAATGGTTCCTCCCACTTTATCATCGTTCAAATAAAAATCATTTGGCCATTTTAACCAGACATTTTCACCCAGTGATTCAAGTGTTTTTTTCATAATAAACGAGAAATAGATCGAAGCCGAGGAGAGAGGAAGATCCTCAGGAAGCATTTCCAACTCTATTGCGATGGAAGCAAAGAAATTTCCTTCTCCGCCTGACCAGCTATTGTCACGACTGCCGATTCCGGAACTCTGTTCCAACGAAAGAACAGCAACAGGAGCATCAAGTTTCTTCTCTTTCAATTTTTCCATCAGATATTTCTGCGTAGAAGGAAGAGACTTAAATGAGAGTATCTCCAACTTTCATCCCCCTTCCAACACAGTATGCTTTGGCTGACATCGCTTTTTTAGAAGCAGGCTGAAGTCTCTCTATTTTTAAAGCACCCCTGCTACATCCGACAACGATACTTTCATCTTCAAATGCAAGTATTTCACAAGCATTGTTTTGATTTTCTGTATCGACCAAAGAGAGTCCATCAAATTTTGTACCATTAGAAGCAAAGATCCCCGGCCATCCTTCAAATGCCCTATATTTATTATAGATCACTCTTGCATCTTCAAAATTGATCTCACCGTCACTCTTTTTGATTTTTTTGCAAAGTGTTGCCTGCTTTTCATCCTGTTTCTCAGGGATAATACTCTTATAATTGCGAATCGTACTCAGTGTTAAACTGCATGCGTCATCTGTGAGTTGCTGCATTAAAGCATGTAGTCTCATATCTTTTGGAATGACAAATTCTACTTTTTCAAGTATATCCCCGGTATCCAGTCCCTCTTCCATTAGCATAGAGGTCACACCGGTTTTTTCATCGCCATTCAGTAAAGATTGCTGCACTGGTGAAGCACCACGATATTGAGGGAGCAAAGAAGCATGCAGATTGATACATGGTGCAATATCCAATATACTCTTAGGCAGAAGTTGCCCAAATGCTGCCACGATAATGAAGTCCGGATTGGCAGACTTTATAGCCTCTTCAATCCCCTCATCACTAAGACGATTTGGCTGTAAAACCTCAATACCATGTTCCTCTGCCAAAACTTTTACAGGAGGAGGAGTCAAAACTTTCTTTCGCCCTACCGGACGATCCGGTTGTGTAAGTACCAAAGAGAGATCCATATCCTCTGCTTCTATGAGGGTATTTAGTATCTCTCGTGCATAATGGGGTGTTCCCATGTAAACTATTCTTTTCATCTATATCACCTATAAATATTTTCTTGTTCTATATAAGCAAGGCACTTATCGCTATTATTGAAAGAGTGTTCCACCCACATGTTTACCATCTATAAGAAGAGACTTTACATCACTCAGGTCAAATCCGCTTGCCAGAAACATTGCTCTGCCGTGCTTCATGAGAAAATCTGCAGATTGCAATTTTGTTACTATACCACCTGTAGCAAATTCATTATTGGGCGTATGCTCCGCATTGAGCTCTTCATCTGAAATAGTCGTTACGACTGCTCTGCGTTTTGCATCATGATACCGATTGGGATCCTTATCATATAAAGCATCGATATCTGAAAGAATAACTAGTAACTCAGCATCAAAATGGTGTGCAACATGTGCAGAGAGTCTGTCATTGTCTCCAAAGACCAACTCCTCGATACTCACAGTGTCATTTTCATTGATAATAGGCACTACATTGTTTTCTAAAAGCGTATCTATGGCTACTTTTGCATGTTGTATATGCTCTGTAGATTCAAAGACATCTGCACTTAAAAGTACTTGTGAACAAAGCAGACCGAATTTTGCAAATTTCTCTTGATACATTTTAAGCAAAAGTGGTTGGCCTATCGCAGCAAGAGCTTGCCTGTTGGCAACAGAGGCTCTGTCTAAAGGAAGTTGTGTAGAACCTGCTGCAACAGCACCTGAACTTACCAAGATCACTTCATACTGATGTGCTTTAAGTTCAGCTATAAGCTGTACCAGTGCCAACATACGTCTCTTTGCTATAGCCCCTTTTTCCGTTAAGACATGAGAGCCGACCTTGATAACGATACGTTGCATCCTAACCTCTCCTATGCCTCTTTTTCTTCTTCTTTAACATTTTTCACAAAATCTCCTAAAGCATAACGTAACGCTTCTGTATTCAAGTGTGCCACAGAAGAGATAGGAAGCACAAAGAGTGGCTTCTCTTGCGGTAACGCCACACCAAAATCTGTCTTAAATCCATAACTTATATAATTGCTGTCTGCTTTATATCGGTTCAAAGTATCATTTGCTTCTAAACCGATGTCTGACAAGAAAGTCTTTGTGAGTTCATTGACTTCATCTTGTGAGAGTGAATCTATCTTTGTGATGGCAATAGCATGTTTTCTTGTCGCCAAAGTTTCAGAGTAACGCTGCAACTCCACTAAAAGCGTCTCATACTGATACTTCATCTCTCTGTAATTGGCTGCATCTATCATAAGAAGCAGCGTTTTTGTTCTTTCAATATGTTTTAAGAACTCTAACCCTAACCCCCTGCCATCACTTGCACCTTCAATAATACCTGGAATATCTGCCATCATAAATGAATCATAGTCCCCTATATGTACCACACCCAACTTTGGCGTAAGTGTGGTAAACTCATAGTTTGCCACTTGTGGTCTTGCATTTGAAAGTGTAGAGATAAGTGTTGACTTTCCTACATTTGGGTAACCCACAAGACCCACATCAGCGATGAGTTTCATCTCAAGTCTTACCTGTTTGGTAATCCCTGGAAGTCCAGGTTGTGCATAAGTTGGTCTTTGGTTACTCGAACTCTTAAAGTGCATGTTGCCAAGTCCACCTTTACCACCTTCAAGAAACTTCACTACTTCACCTTCGGTGACAAGGTCTAAAAGCTCTTCACCTGTCTCCATATCTATTACTTGTGTACCCGGAGGCACAGTAATAATAGTATCCTGGCCTTTTCGACCATAACATTTACGACCTTCACCCGGACGACCATTTTCAGCTTTGATGACCCTGCGGCCACGAAGTGCAGAGAGTGTATCTGTGTTGTTGTCTACTTTAAAAAAAACAGAGCCGCCACGACCGCCATCTCCACCATCCGGACCACCTTTGACGACAAATTTCTCTGTCCAAAAAGAGATGGCACCCGCACCGCCTTTACCTGAGCTGATCGTAAGTTCTACGCTATCTACAAACATATATAAACCTTTATATTTATAAAAAATATCATCTTATATGATGATAATAAATGAATTATGAAATTATATCTAAATTCGCGAAATTATCGCTATAATTTTCCTATCAAAACAAAGGAAGGAAATAAGTTCATGCACTATTTTAAACCTATAACAGTATTATCGTTAACAAGTTCACTCTTTCTATTTAATGCCTGTACTCCCAAAGAGATACCCTTAGAGAAAGGTGGTTACTATCATAGCAATATCTATTTTGGGGTAAATCTGAGTGATTCGTACCAAAAAGGTATCAAAGACGGATGTACCACTGCTAAAGGTAACTACAAAAAATCACATCAGCTTTTTAAGAATGATAAAGATTATAACAATGGTTGGTTTTTAGGACGTAACAAATGTAAAAATTTATTGATCATTGATGAAAATGAATAATGAAAGTAAGCTAAAATATTAGAGAAATAAGTCCGAGAATAACTCGGACTTAGATGGATTATGCAGGTATTACTGAAACTTTTTTCTGACTAGCAGTTCTGTTTTCAAATTTAACTACACCTTCAACAAGTGCAAAAATAGTATGATCTTTACCCATACCTACACCATTACCTGGATGAACTTTTGTTCCTCTTTGTCTAACGATAATGTTACCTGGGATAACTGCTTCACCACCAAATTTCTTAACGCCTAAACGACGTCCAGCTGAATCACGGTTATTCTGAGTAGATCCTTGACCTTTCTTGTGTGCCATCTGAGCTCCTTATGCTATTTTAGTAATTCTAACTCTTGTAAAGTCTCTTCTGAAACCTCTTTTAAGTTTTGAATCTTTTCTTCTTCTTTTCTTGTAGATGATAACTTTTTTATCTCTACCTTCATTGATCACTTCTCCTTTAACTACAGCACCCTCTACGAATGGAGTACCTACAGTTAATTCACCGTTGTCTAGTGCTAAAACTTCTTTGAATTCTACAGCACTTTTAGGCTCAAGACTCATATTGTCAAAACAGATGATATCACCCTCTTGAACTTTGAATTGTTGCCCACTTGCTTTAATGATTGCGTACATTGCAAACCCTTTACTATCGTTTTTTAAAAAGTTCGTGATTATACCCAAAGTTGTTTTAATTTTTTTTTAAACTAAGAACTTATTTGATACTTTCACTATTAAAAAGTGTAATCAACTCCTGCAAGTGCGATACAATCTATCTCAACCAGAGCATTTTTAGGCAATGTTTTTACTGCTACTGTACTTCTCACTGGTTTGTGCGTACCAAAATAATGTGCATAAATTTTATTGACCTTGTCAAAATCATTCATATCTGCCAAAAAAATCGTTGTTTTAATCACATCATTAAAGTGTGCTCCGGCTGCTTCAAGTACATAAAAGAGGTTTTTCATCACTTGATGTGTTTGATTTTCTACATCTCCTGCTACCATGACACCTTTTTCATCAAGTCCGATCTGCCCTGATGTATAAATGAAGCCATTTGCTTCAACTGCTTGTGAATATGGTCCTATGGCTTGTGGTGCTTCTTTTGTTGAAATAAATTTCATTTACCTGTTCTCCTATTAATAAATTCCCATATATTATGAACAAAGTCCATACTATATTCAGTCACTGAAGTTTTACCTCTGATGAGGAAGAGTCATATGACTCTTTTAATTTCTTTCATAAAATATATATGATGTTGAGTAATCAGAAAATTCAAAATATACTTTCTTCTCTCCCGCATCTTTTTTACCATTAAAGTTTACATCATCATATCCATAACCATAACGATACGGTCTAAGTTTGCTGTCATTCGTACCATAAGCTGTTGAAAGTTTATCTATTTTAATAAACCTATGTACTAATTTATCACCGGCATACACATCAAGTACACCATTAGTTCCTGTCCAGTTCTGAATTGAACGACTAAGAGAGTTTTGAGTCTCTTGTGTACATCCGGCAAAAAACAAAACCATCACTGAAAAAAGTAATACTTTTAATTTCATACTATACCCTTTATATTATTTCTATAATTGTAACACTATTAGGCTTTTGGCATTCCAAATTTTTGGGTAACAAGTTCACCTTCATCATTAAAATAGAGATAATAAAGTTTATCTTTAACTACTGGCTCTCCTACCAAATAACGAAGTGCCAAATTTGCCTGAAGAGAACCTATATGCATCACGATAGGTGCAGCGATCCCCCCCGGTTTATGATCAGAGATGTTAAAGACTTGAAAGTTCGATTCTTCAAAAAAACAAACCTGTCCGTTGAACTCTTCTACGCTGGCATAAATCCAAGGTATCTTTGTCTCTTTTGCATACTTGTCTATATCTCCGCGTACAGGAAGATTGTCTGTTGCATCCAAGATGAGATCATACATGTTTCCCTTCTCTTTAAATGCTTTAAAATCCATATCAAATGCCACTGCTTTGACAAAAGGATTTTTGGACTCTATAAGCTTGGCTACAGCTTTGGCTTTATTTTGCCCTTCATCTTCAAGCGTAAACGCAATCTGTCTGTGAATATTGTGTATAGAGACTGTATCAAAGTCTACTATATGTATCTCACCTATACCACTCGTACCCAAGGCTTGGGCCAAAGTAGATCCAAGGCCGCCTGAACCAATAATAGCTATTCTCTTAGTTTGAAGAGCCTTCTGTGCCTCTCCACCCCATAATTGAATCTGTCTGTTAAAATACTCTTCCGGTGTCATATTAAATCCTCTCTGATTTTTAACTCTTTCTCAAATGCCCATACTTTTCGGTGTTCCAAAATTTCTGCTTTATCAATTACTTCAATAAGCATGGACTCTTTATCTTCAAGCATCATCTCTACTTCACCTTCGGGAGATACTAACATTGTATCACCATAGAATTTCCACTTAACCTCATCATCACTATACTCCCCCAAACGGTTGGCACGAAGGACAAAACAGCCATGTAAAAAGGCTTTAGTTTTTATAATTTCACGCCATCTGTTATGTGAGCCAAACGTTGACGCTGTAGGAAGAAGTACCAAATCTACTTTTTTCTTCGTCACACTCTGCCAAAAAGGATCAAAGTGCAGCTCAAATCCTGCCATTACCATGATCTTAAATCCATTCAGATTAAATGTCATAGGATCTTTAAGCGGTCTGATCGGATTGGAAAAAAACTTCTTCTCATCCCAATGTCTATAAGGAAGCAGTATCTGCTGTTCATAATAACGTGTATTTTTAGATGTGATCTTCACAATTGTTTTATGATACCCATCTTTTTTCGTTACTATAATAGGAGAAACAAAAACAATATCATATTTGATAGCAAGATTTTTAAGAAGTTCCAAATGTTTTTTGGTTTGTGCTTTAACCATACTTGGTGCCATGCTTGCAAACTCTTTAAAAAAGTGATTCAGTACATACTCACCAAGAAGTATTACATCTGCTCCTCTTTCATGTGCTTTTTTCAAATAGAACTCCAGTCGTGTCGCATTCATACCCAAGGTCGGTAGTTGTAATGCGGCTACGACCAGTTTTTTACTCATCCTTCATCACCTACATTTTGATTTGATTGTTCTATGACAGTGATTTTCATTTTAGCTTCTTCTATGAGTTTTTGAGCCTCTTTAATATTTTTAAGACCTTCCTCATAAAGCTTCACAGACTCTTCAAGTGTGATCTCCGGATTCATCAACTTTTCCAAAAGCTCTTTTGAATGTTCTAATTTCTCTTCAAAGGTTGCCATTATATACTTCTCCTTAAAACAGAGCAAAGTCCTGTTTTAATTTCTCTCACTAAAACTTCATTTATCAACTCAGGAAATTTCATTGTAATACCTCTTTTATATTCTCTTCAAATTTTTCTAATTCTACTAAAAATGCATCATGTCCATAATTACTTTCAACTTCAAGATATGTATGTGCCTGTCCGTTTCGCTTCATCATATTAGCGATGTGTTCCATCTCTGAAGGGAAAAACAGATAATCAGATGAAAAACTGATCAAATGAACATTTGCCTTGATCCGTAAAACAGCATCATGTAATGAATCATATCCACGACTTAAATTAAACGTGTTGATCGCTTTTACTATATAGAGGTAAGAGAGTGGATCAAAAATACGTGAAAAATTATTGGTATTGTATTCCATATATCTCTCAACTTCATAACGTCCAAAGAGTTCAAATAAACCATCATTACTGACATAGTTACGTCCAAATTTGTTATCCATAGAATCAGGAGAAAGATAAGAGATATGTCCGGCGATACGTCCGATAGCTAAACCATCCAACCCTTCTTCTTTAAAAGCATCTTTCTCATAATTTCCATGTTTAAATCGCGGATCCCTTCTTATAGCCTCTACGGCAACCTTGTTAAAGGCTATCGTCCATGGCCTTGTCGCATAGGTAGCAGCAAGAGATATGATATCATCCGCAAAATTAGGATAATCCACTGCAAACTGCAGTGCCTGCATTCCACCCATAGAACCACCGACTATAGCACGTACATGATAGATACCCAATTGTGAAAGTAAGTGCATCTGAGCTCTTATCATATCTTTTATGGTCACAACAGGAAATTTTAAACGAAAAGGCTCTTCTGAGGGATAGTTATTACTCATAGGGCCCGTCGTACCAAAACAAGAACCTACAACATTGCTGCAGACAACAAAATATTTAGTCGTATCAATGGCTTTATTATCACCGATGAGTCCGTCCCACCAGCCAGCTTTCTGTTCACCTTCATACACACCTGCTGCATGATGGGAACCGCTAAGGGCATGACACACTAAAATAACATTAGATTTATCTTCATTTAGTTCCCCGTATGTCTCATAAGTGATTTCATACGGTTCCAGGATACGCCCACTCTCTAAGTAAAGAGGACTACTGAAATGTGCTGTTTTTGTTTTGATTTTCATGAACTGCTTTTGTGCTTGGAATTAATTTCGTTATTTTACCCTATTTGCACTTACCCTAAGGCTTGTGTCAAATCATCTATCAAATCTTGCGTATCTTCCAACCCTACACTTAATCTTACAAGTCCTCCAGGAACACCCGCATCAATAAGCTCTTGAGCTGACAGTTGCTGATGTGTCGTGCTTGCCGGATGCGTAATAATAGACTTACTGTCACCAATATTTACTACCAAAGAAAATATCTCAGTACTGTCTGCTATCTTCTGTGCCGTCTCTTTATCCTTAACCTCAAAAGAGAGAAGCCCACTGTGTCCACCTTTAAAGTATTTTTGACCCAACTCATAATTTGTATCTGACTTAAGTCCGGGATAGTTGACTTTCCCTACTTTTGGATGTGCTTCCAAAAACTCTGCTATAGCTAACGCTGAACTAGAGTGTTGTTTCATGCGCAGTGGTAAAGTCTCAAGTCCCTGGATATACAACCATGAGTTGAACGGACTGGGTGCCGCGCCCAGATCACGCAACAATGCAAGTCTTACCCTAAGCGTAAAGAGCGGTAATGGCAAGTCACTGTAGACTAGCCCATGGTAACTCTCATCCGGTTCATTAAAGTGTGCATACCGTGCATTACCCTTGATCTTCTCTACCAAGTTCTCACGCTCAACAATCACACCACCAATGGCAAGCCCCTGACCTGTTGTGTATTTACTTGCAGAGTGTACAGTCAGGTCACATCCATACTCTAGCGGCTTACACAATATCGGTGTAGCTACAGTATTATCTACACAAGTCAAAATGTTGTGTTTGTCAGCAATGGCTACGATAGCATCAAAATCAGCAACATCAATACTTGGATTTGTAATGCTCTCAAAAAGGATAATTTTGGTTTTTTCATCTACCAAAGCTTCTATCTCGCCAGGATTACGCACATCAAAATAACGTGTCTCTATACCAAAACGTTTAATGGTATGCCCAGTAAGTGTTGTTGTTCCGCCATACACCTGTTTTGCTACAATGATGTTGTCTCCAGCCTCAGCTACATTGGCAATAGCATAAAAGATGGCCGCCATACCGGAAGCAGTCCCTATGGCAGCTGCTCCGCCTTCAAGTGCAGCAAAACGTTTTTCAAAAACATCTGTAGTCGGGTTCATCAACCGTGTATAGATATTCCCCAGTTCTTTCAGTGCAAAAAGATTTGCCGCATGTTCCGTATCTCTAAACTCATACGCGGTGGTCTGGTAAATAGGTACAGCCATAGTCCCCATAGCATCTTTGTCATATCCTGCATGGATGGCTAGTGTTTGTTCGTGCATATTACTATTCCTTATTTGGTTATATTAGGTAAATTATAGCTTGTGCTTGCTTGGAGTTACTTTCTTGGGATAATTTTGAACAGTATAAAGTTGCCGATGAAAAATTTACAGAAATTTTTTTGACATTACCGAAAAGATCTACGAGGGCCATAGTCTTATCTTTTGTGATTTTTGAAATTATACTCTTTTAAGGCTTGCTAATATGTTATATTGGCTTCTTTTTGACCTATATCTGTCTCACTGTCTGCTGTACTGTCATTCCTCATTACGTCTCTCCTGAGACTGTGAAAGAACTAGGTACCCCGGAAGTGAAGGCTTCAGCCTCACCCAAATATTTGCATATTTTTAGGTTATTTTGACAGAAAAAGCAATATTTTCCATTAAATACAAACTTTTTTAGGCAAAAAAGCTTTTTGGTGGGACTGAAGTCTCCACTTCCATAGGTTCTTTCACAGTCTCTCCTGCCCAGGGACACATTCGGGAGTAACACTACTCAGAGAAAATCCATCATGACAGAAAAAATGATACACTGCACCCAACTAGAGCAGTTTGCTTTCTACAAAAAAGCACATAAAGAGTATACCTCTTATCAGATATGGGAAGAAGGATTTCATCCTCAGCTGATGTAAACAGATACTATGATGATCAAGATGATCAATAAGATACAATATATACATGAGAACCCTGTAAAAAGAGGGTAAAATAGAGGAAGTTCTACACTGGAGATATCATTCTGCTAAAGACTATGAAAGTATCCAAGGACTACATGAAATAGAGAGGTTTTGGTGATGCAAGGGTCAAGTATGCATCCCCGGGCTGGAACTTGGGGACGAGAGTAAAAAGAGAGATTTCAAAACATTATTGAAGGGTGCATCATGATAGATCAAAAAGTAATAAGCGGTATCTTAGCAGTATTTGGAGCCTCTTTATGTTGTATTACACCTGTTTTAGCTGTATTGGCAGGATCAACAGGCATAGCTTCAACTTTTTCGTGGCTGGAACCGCTTCGTCCATATTTGATAACTTTTACGGTAAGCATATTGGCATATAGCTGGTGGGATAAACTAAAACCTAAAAGAGAGGATATCAAGTGTCCTTGTGGTCCGGATGAAAATGCTAAGGTCTCATTTTGGCATACGACATCATTTTTGGCATTGGTAACTGTTTTTGCAGCAGTGATACTCTCTTTTCCTTATTGGGGAGATGCATTGATCACAAATAATAAACCAAAAGTTGTAGTAGCAGATAAAGCCAATGTATTCAAAAGTATTGTAAATATTGAGGGTATGACGTGTAAAGCTTGTGCGGCTACGGTTGAAAAAGTTGCCGGTGAAGTAGATGGTGTGATAAGCATCAAAGCATCCATACAAGATAAACATGCCATCATTGAGTTTGATAAAACAAGAACTGATATTAAAACCATTATGAAAGCAATTGCAGCAACAGGATATAGACCCGTTAGTTATGAAGATGACAGTGGCAAACATAAAGTGCATGGTATTGAAGTCACAGCACATAAAATCGATCTATCTAAAGCATCCAAAAGTAATAAAGCTTCAAAATGCAGCGGTGGCAAGTGCGGAACAGGTAAATGCAGTACGGGAAAATGTAAATAATCAACAAAAGGCTTGATCATGAAAACATATGAATATACTATATCCGGTATGACATGTGAAGGTTGTGCGGGAACCATTGAAAAAAGCTTAGCTATAGATGGTGTCAGTGTGGTTTCTGTAGATCATAAGAGTGAGAAAGCATTTGTGACTTTTGATGAAACAATGACCAATGAACAACAGATCATCAGCACAATTAACCAGATAGGGCATTATAAGGTTAGCGCTTATAAAGTGTATGCCCAAGAAAAGCAGGAGAGTAGACATTTAATTATTATAGGAGGAGGTTCTGCCGCCTTTGCAGCTACGATCCAGGCCCATGGGCTAGGTATTAAAATCACCATGATCAATGATGGTCTACCCATAGGAGGAACCTGCGTCAATGTAGGTTGCATTCCCTCAAAAAATTTAATGAGAGCCGCCGAGAGTGTTTTCAAAGCAAACAATAACCCTTTCTCCGGAATAGACTCTAAGGCGAGTGTCGTTGACTTTAAAGCATTGATGAATGAAAAACGCCAACTTGTACATGAACTTCGAGAACAAAAATATATAAATATCATAAAAGATATGCCGAATTTTGAACTTATTAATGCTCGAGCGAAAGTCATATCAGCCAACAGTGTAGAGGCTAATGGACAGATAATTGAGGGAAGCCATATATTGATTGCAACAGGTGCAAGACCATTAGTAACCCCGATACCGGGTATAGATAAAATTTCATATTTGAGTAATGAAGAGGTCTTTGAGTTGGAGACTTTACCAGAGTCTATGATTGTTTTAGGCGGTAGCTGTGTTGCTTTAGAGATAGCACAGATATTCTCCAGATTAGGATCAAAAGTAACTATATTACAGCGTTCTGACCATATTTTATCTCATGAACTTCCCGATATTTCCAATGAACTTAGCAGACATCTTACAGATGAGGGTATCGATATCATCACAGGTAATGCGATTCAACAGGTACTAGAAGAAAATGGACAAGTGATTGTTCGCTCCATTGTTGATGGTGCAGCGCATGAGTTTAGTGCCCAAAAACTGATTATTGCAACAGGAAGAAAAGCAAATACCGAGAACATGGGTTTAGAAGAGTCGGGTATTGCTTTAGAAAAAAATGGTGGTATTGCAGTTAATGCGTTTTTACAAACGTCTATGAAAAGCATCTATGCAGCAGGGGATGTCACAGGCTCCAATATGTTTGTCTATACGGCCGCCTATGAGGGAAAAACCGCTGTCAACAATGCTTTTTCTTCTAAAGTACAGGCAACGGATTATAGCATTTTACCCTGGGTTATTTTTACCGACCCGCAAGTTGCAGGGCTTGGCATGGATGAATCACAGGCAAAAGAGAAAGGGCTGGATGTTGACACTGCCGTGTTACCGTTAAATCATGTTCCACGCTCCATTGCCGCGAATGATACCAGAGGTTTTATAAAGTTGATCCGTAACAAAAAAGAGAATACTTTAATAGGAGCACGAATTGTTGCACCAGAAGGTTCAGAGCTGTTGATGGAACTGGCCGTAATGATTCGTTCGGGTATCACCATAGAAGAGTTAAAAGATCTCTTACATCCCTATTTAACACTAAGTGAAGGTATAAAATTGGCAGCCATTGCCTTTGACAAAGATGTTTCCGAGTTAAGTTGTTGTGCCACGTAATTAGAGTCACAGGTTCATCCAATAAGTGTTTAAATGATAAAATAGCAGGACAGATATCCTCTATTACCGGAAACCGGAAAATAGAGGAACATTTTGTCCCCGTCCCCCACTTCAGTCATTATGTTGAAAGGAAATAAATGAATACTGAATTTATATTTTTATGGTTTATGACTTTGCTGCCGATAGTTATAAGCCCCGGTCCGGCAAATATTTTATATGCTGCTTCCGGTAGTTCTTTTGGAGTTAAAGGAACTGTTCCATTTTGGTTAGGAACAAATATTACAAGTATATTTCAAACGTTGGCTGTTGGCTTTGGTCTTGATTTTCTTATTTCAACGTATCCGCAGATAATAAACACGATAAAATATATAGGTATTGCATTTCTACTGTATCTTGCTTTCAAATTTTTTAGAATGTCCAACACAGTAGAAGAAACTTTCACTCCACTTACCTTTAAAGATGGTGTGATCGTTGAAATACTCAATGCCAAGTATTTACTGATACCAACCATAATGTTTTCACAGTTCTATACACCTGAAACCGATGGGTATATACAAATATTTATATTAACATTCGCACTTGTAGCATTGACTTTAACAACCAGCATGATCTGGATCATTGGCGGAAATTCTCTTGCTTTGTTCGTGTCTAAAAAAATACACAAAGAACGCAAGGGCTCTTATTTGGCACCCTGCTATGTGCAACAGCTTTGTGGTTATTTATAAGCTGACAAGAAAATTAAACGGTAGATTCACAGCTGCCACTGAGTTCAACCGTTAAAGTATATCCCTTATCACCATTGCATAATGCAATACAAAAAGATTCAAAAAGAAGATCAGCATTGAAGAAGCCCGGGAAATGAGATTCTGCATAGGTGTACGCTCTTTGTTATTTGTTTTAAGGGCTATAATGAAGTGGATCACAGTCACGATAAGAAGTGCCAGTACGATCCATAACTTTGTACGCAAAGCATCGATCACCTCTGAGTGGTAATCCGTAAAAAGAAGTTCTATCAGTCCGTAATCTGTGATCATATAGGAACCTGTAGCAAGCAGGAACATTAATGCCACAACTTCGAAGTAACCGAAAATAGGACCTATATGGGGATAGACCGCTTTTTGTGCCTTCTTGTCCCGCATACTTATACCAAGTGCGAACATAAAGATGGACCCGCCTATCCATGAGATAGCTGCAAGAAGATGCAGGTGTATTGCCCAGCCCATCTCCATTTAACTGTCCAACTTCAAAACAGCCATAAATGCCTCTTGAGGTACTTCCACTTTACCGATGGACTTCATACGCTTCTTCCCTGCTTTTTGTTTCTCTAAAAGCTTTCTTTTACGTGTAATGTCACCACCGTAACATTTGGCAGTCACGTTTTTCCCCATCGACTTCACGTTGGAACGTGCAATAACATTATTTCCGATACTCGCCTGGATAGCCACTTCAAAAAGTTGTCTGGGGATAAGCTCTTTAAGCTGTGCAACAAAGGCAAGACCTCTTGTACGCGCCTTCTCTTCCGGAACAATGATAGAGAGTGAATCGACCACTTCACCAGCCACACGGATATCAAGCTTGACAAGGTTACCCTCTCTAAAGCCTATAGGCTCATAATCAAAACTCGCATACCCTTTGGTAATAGACTTCAACTTGTCGTAAAAATCCATTACGATCTCATTCATAGGAATATCATACTCCATGAGTACACGCGTTTCGTTCAGGTAATCCATCTTTATCTGGATACCACGACGGTCGTTAAGCAACTTAATGAGGTTGCCTACAAACTCCTGCGGTGTTAATATGGTCGCTTTTACATACGGCTCATAGATGGTGTCTATCTTCTGTGGTTCCGGGAGTTCACTTGGATTTTGTATCTCCAGCTCTTCACCGTTCGTCTGTTTGACTTTATAGACAACGGTAGGAGCAGTAGCGATAAGTTCCAAGTTGAACTCACGCTCCAAACGCTCCTTCACCACTTCCATGTGCAACATGCCCAGGAAACCTGTTCTAAACCCGGAACCCAGTGCCATAGAACTCTCCGGCTCAAAACTCAAAGAGGAGTCATTGAGCTTGAGTTTGTTCAGGGCATCACGCAAGTCTTCAAACTTATCTGTCTCTATAGGGTAAATACCTGCAAATACGAACGGTTTGGCAGGTTCAAACCCACCAATGGCTTCTGCTGTCGGATTCTTTGAATCAGTGACGGTATCCCCTACTTGCAGCGCATCAACCGTTTTAAGCCCCATGACTACGATGCCTATCTCACCTGTTCTGATCTCTTCAGTCTTGATCGGAGCAATAGGATTCGGGTACATAAGATTAAGCACCTGATGCTCATCTTTCGTTCCCATCACTTTAACCATCTGTCCTTTTTTAATACTTCCGTCAAAAACACGTACCAGAGCAAGTGCTCCCAAATAATTATCAAACCAGGAGTCATAGATCAGTGCTTTGAGTGGTGCATTCTCATCACCTTGAGGGGCAGGAACACGCTCAACAATAGATTCTATGAGTTCTGCTACACCTACACCTGTCTTTGCAGAGACAAGATTATGCTCTGTTGCATCGATACCGATAGCCTCTTCAAGTTCTGTCAATACTCTGTCCGGATCAGCAGCAGGAAGGTCGATCTTGTTTACTACAGGGAGTAATTCCAAGTCGTTTTCTATAGCAATGTATACGTTTGCGATCGTTTGAGCTTCAACCCCTTGTGCCGCATCTACGATAAGTAGTGCACCATCGGAAGAGGCTAAAGAACGGCTCACTTCATAAGAGAAATCCACATGTCCCGGAGTGTCTATGAGATTAAGGATATAGTGTTCCCCGTCTTTGACGTAGTCCAAACGTACAGACTGAGCTTTAATGGTGATACCGCGCTCTTTTTCGATATCCATCGTGTCCATCACTTGTGAGGACATTTGTCTGTCAGACACCGCTCCACACTCTTGTATGATACGGTCTGCAAGTGTAGACTTTCCATGGTCGATGTGTGCGATGATGGAGAAGTTACGTATGTTTGCCTGTGGTACTGCTTTAGCCAATGTTGTTCCTTATTATAGTGTGGGTATTCCTACCCACGATTTAAAAAATAATGATGCTCTATTTTGTAGGCAGGAATGCGCCATGAAAGAAGTCTCTTCAAGGTGCCTACCTTACATCAATTCGTTTCAAAAAGAGAGTTCACACTCTCATTGTTGTGAACACGTCTAATGACTTCACCAAGCATAGAAGCTGTTGAAAGCATCTTTATCTTACTGGACTGCTTAGTCATAGGGATCGTATTTGCCACAACAAGCTCATCAAGCTCACCCTCTTCGATGCGCTCATATGCCGGACCGGAAAGTACAGGGTGTGTACAGCACGCCATTACCGAGTTTGCCCCAAGTTTTTTAAGTGCTGCTGCACTTTTCACCATGGTACCTGCTGTATCTACCATATCATCAATGAGAATAATATCTTTTCCTGCTACATCACCGATAACATTCATCACTTCAGATTCATTTGCTTTTTCACGTCTTTTATCGACGATAACCATATCTAAACCTAATTTACTTGCAAAATATCTAGCTCTTGCAACACCACCGATGTCTGGAGAAGCGATCACTGGATTTTTAAAGTTTTTCGCTTTGATATAATCCATAAACAAAATAGCACCGTAAAGGTTATCTACAGGAATGTCAAAGAAACCTTGTATTTGAGAAGCATGTAGGTCCACAGTTACCATACGTGTGATACCCGCTGTCTCCATAAGGTTTGCTACAAGTTTTGCTGTGATAGGCACTCTGGGAGCCGCTTTTCTGTCTTGTCTTGCATATCCGTAGTATGGCACTACTGCAGTAATAGAGTTTGCAGATGAACGTTTAAGTGCATCCGTCATAATGAGTAGTTCCATCAAGTTTGCATTGGCAGGTGCAGAGGTAGGTTGGATAATAAATACATCTTTACCACGTACGCTCTCAGCGATCTGCACAGAGATCTCACCATCTGAAAAACGATTTATATTGGCCTTTGAAAGTGGCATTTCGAGGTAAGTTGCTATCTCTTCAGCAAGTTCAGGGTTTGATGTTCCAGAAAAAATCATATATCCGCTCATGGGAAGTGTACCTTTGTGTCTATATTTTATTACGCGTATTTTACTCAAATATTGATTAAGGGGACCTCAAAGGGGATTTAAAGCTCATGGATACTACACTTATGCAATCAGAACCCTCTGAATACCCTTAGGTCTTTAAAGAGTTCTATAATTCTAAATGCACGGATTTAAATGATACGAAGAATCTTCAAAAAAAAGCCATCCAGTGAAAGTAAGGTAAATGCTTTTTTAGAAAAATATAATCTGCCTAGAGGCTACTTATCAGTTAATAGACGTACGATATCAAGAGGTGTATGGATAGGGCTTTTTTGGGGCTTCATTCCAATGCCTATGCAAATGCTGGCCGTGATGGCAACAACCCCGTTTGTACGATTTAATGTCCCCGTTGCTATCTCTATGGTCTGGTTAAGCAATCCTTTTACCATGCCGCCTATGTACTATATGGAGTACCTTACAGGAAACCTCATCTTAGGTCGTGAAGGCATTGATAATATAGAACTGACTCTTGATTGGTTTACCCAACATATGGATGATATCTTTATTCCTCTCTATGTTGGAACAGCTTTCTACTCTATCGTAGTCTCAAGCATCATCTATTTTGTAATCAATCGGCTATGGATCAACTCAGTGAAGAGGGAAAAATATCAGCAGGAGAAAGAGAGACGGGAAAGAAAAGCAAAGAAGGCAGCAAAGAAGGCAGCAAAGAAAGAAGAGAAAGCTAATAAATAACTCCCCCTCCGTTTGTTAGAGACTCTTTTTGTATAGTTTGATTTTACTCTTGAAGCTCAATCATTTCATTTGCAGATATAATATCTATAAGAAAACTGCCTTTTTTCACATACCCAACATTTTCCCATACACTCTTTTTACTCTTAGGATCAATGAAGAATACTGCCGGTGTTATTGTAGCTTTAAACTCATCCGGCAGTTTTCCATTGATATCTACTACAACTGTTACCATATTCGTCAGATTTTCCTGTATGGCTGCATCTTTTAATGTATCATGTATCATCATTTTACACCAATTGCAATGGTCTTTTACAACTACCAAAAGTACCATTTTTTTATTCTCATCCTTTGCTTTTTTAAATGCAGTATTCAAGTTCATTTCTGCACCAAGTATCTGTGCAGCATCTTGAGCCGTGATTGCCATCAAGTTACAAATGAGTATTGCAAGTATCATTACTGTTTTCATTCTATTCCTTTCAAAGGGTTTTACCAGACTCCTGTTTTTAGAGAATATATAAGTATATTATATCATATTTTATTTTACTGGATAATATAATATTATTTATAAGGCTTACAGGGAACAGTATGGAATTACATAGAAAAAAAACACAGCTTTTTTAGCCAAAAATATAGTAAGATGTCAGCCATAAAAATACTAAGGTTTTACATTTGAAATTGAACAATAAAGAGTTTATTCTATTTGATCTTGACGGTACGCTCATCGACAGTGTACCTGATCTGACACGTTCAGTTAACTATATGCTTCAACAATTGGATCGTACCACGTTCAGTGAAGATACGATCAGATTTTGGGTAGGAAATGGTGCTCAGACACTAGTCAAACGAGCGCTGTCCGGGAAACGAGAGATCGATGAAAACCTTGATCCTACTCTGTTTGAAAGTGCACTTGCTATCTTCCTGGACTTCTATGCTCAAAATCTTTGCCGATCAACAGTAACCTATCCTCGTGTCCCCGAAACACTGCATACTTTAAAAGAGAGAGGATACCGTTTGGCGATCATCACTAACAAACCCTTTAATTTCGTTGAACCTATCTTAAAGGGTTTAAAACTTCATGGGCTCTTTGAACTCTGTTTAGGTGGTGATAGTCTAGCCAGGAAAAAACCTGATCCTCTACCACTGCTTCATGTATGTCAAACACTTAATGTAAGCGTGGATCAGTGTCTCATGGTAGGTGATTCCAAAAACGATATCTTAGCTGCCAATGCGGCAGCTATGCAAAGCATCGGTGTGACCTACGGCTATAACTATGGCGAGGATATCTGTCATTACGATCCTGATGTCGTGATCGATGATTTTGCCGATATTCTCACAACACTTGATATCAAAGTGCAATGAGGGAACCCATGGTAACAAACAAGCGTAATGAAGCATTGAAAAAAGCCAAAATAGCCGTTGTAGGCGGAGGTATCGCCGGTGCTTCGGCGGCACTCTGTTTGGGTGAGTTCGGTCTGGATGTTACGTTGTTCGAAAAGGGAACGAGTCTGGTCAATGGGCCACCCATGTGCCATCTTCATGCAGGAGGTAATCTCTACCGTGAGATCTCCGATGAGCAGTGCATTACCCTGCTCAAACAATCTATCGATCTTTTACGTTTCTACCCTTTCGCAGTTGACTACAGACCAACAGTGATAGCTGTACCGACAGAGGACAGCGGAGAACCAAAAGATCTGCTGCCGCGTTTACGTACACTACAGTCTGAGTATACCTCTTTGATAGCGTCCGATCCACACAATAAGGTACTGGGTGAGTGTAACGACTATTTCAAGCTGTACGACCGCAAGCAAGTAGAGGCACTGCAAAAACAGCCATACGTTGAGCACCCTGCCCAGCTTGATGACTGGATGATCCCTGTGGTCAAACATATCGATCTGGATAAGGTCAAGTTTCCTCTCATTATGGTGCAAGAGTATGGTTTGAACATCTTTCGTATGGCTTCCGGTATTTCTCTTGCTTTGGAAAAAATTGCCAATTGCAAAGTATTACTTAACTGTACCGTTACAGATATCACTGCCAAAACCGATGAATCCGGCTGGATCGTGACCTATCAGCAAAAAGGTCAAAAGGAGCAGCAGGCCGAGTTTGATTATCTGGTGAATGCTGCAGGATTTAGAAGCGGGATGTTAGATGATGCTCTAGGTTTTAAACAAGAGCGGATGGTAGAGTTCAAAGCTGCCTATGTGACCAAGTGGGATCACTCAAAAACCATGTGGCCGGAGGTGATCTTCCACGGAGAGCGAGGCACTCCAAGAGGCATGGCACAGTTCACACCCTATCCGGGTGGCTATTTCCAACTTCACGGTATGACAAAGTCGATCACCCTCTTTGAAGAGGGTCTGTCCGCAAGCTAAAAACAGAGTGCACAACCACAACTGCCAAAAAAGTTTGTAGAGAAGCTGGAAAGATCATGGGATCCCTCCCTCATCACCCAACGTACCCTATCTGCCATCGACCATGTCGCCCAGTTCGTCCCTGCCTTCAAAAATGCTCAAGTTGCCTCAAAACCTCTCTACGGTGCTCAACAGATCCCAGGTATTGACCCTGATCTGCGTGCAGCAGATGTCTCTTTTGTGGGCGATCGTTACGCCAGATGTGAAGTGGTGAAAGCCTCTTCTGTATTAGATGCGATCGATGAGATCATCAAGAAGTTAACAGGGTTAGGTTATTTGGATCCATCGGTGCAAGGGAAAAGGGTTTTTGAGACACTGTTGAACCTCAAAGAGAGTGAGATACAGAAACTTGCAGAGACTTTATCTGAGGAGCGTGGATATCCGGTATCGATGGCGAGTAGGATGATCGCTGCTCCGATACATCAATAAAATTTATTCTTGTATGTTGTATGGATATATCCATTCCCACACAAAGAGACTGTGAAAGAACCCATGGAAGTGGAGACTTTATCGAAGTGCATACCTTTAGGTGCAGTCCCACCAAAAAGCTTTTTTTCCTAAAATTGCTTTTTCTGTCAAAATAACCTAAAAGTATGCAAATATTTGGGTGAGGCTGAAGCCTTCACTTCCGAGGTACCTAGTTCTTTCACAGTCTCAAAGCATGGAAAAGAGATTGGTGATCTCTAGCAGATCACCCCGCCTCCAAGCAACCTGTCTCCATCATAAAACGCAGCGATCTGCCCGTGAGCCAATCCGAAGACCGGTTCATCCAGGGTGACTTTGGCTCTGTCACCTTCTATGACAACGTGGCAAGGTACGGCATGGGTTCTGTAGCGTACTTTAACATTACATCTAAAATCAGTCAGATCTTCAAAAAGGTTGATCTGCTTCACTTCAAACACGTTCACTTCCAGTTTTTCTCTTGTCCCTACGACTATCTGATTTTCTTCTGCCTTGATGGCAACTACAAAGTGAGGGTCATGGGCACCGTTAACAAAAAATCCTCTACGCTTACCGATAGTGTAGTGCATGTAGCCTTTGTGTGTACCTACGACATTACCTTCCGTGTCTACTGTTTCACCCGGTATATCTATGTTCATATGTTCGGCAAGTACTTCATCATACGTGTTTTCCACAAAGCAGATCTCAGAACTCTCTTTTTGTGTAGCAAAGTCTTTGAGTACTTCTATGTTTGCGGCATAGGCTTTAACATCATCTTTTATCCATCCGCCCAACGGGAAAAGCAGTCTTGGTAAAACCTCTTTTCTTACTTCACAAAGAAAATAACTCTGATCTTTACTGGGGTCTTCAGCAGCATAAATATACTTACCATCACAATTAAGATAATGTCCTGTAGCTACCTTTTCGATGCCTAAACTGTCAGCAAACTCTATCATCTTTCCAAACTTGATGGTACGGTTACAGATGACACAGGGGTTAGGGGTAAGTCCCGCTTTGTAGCTCTCCACAAAGTAATTATACACCTCTTTGTCAAACGCTTCACTCAAATCATGAAAATGTACTTTGATCCCCAGGTAATTCCCTACGCGTTTAACTTTGGCAAAGTTCTCTTCATGATAGCCTTTTTTCTGATGAAGCTTCATATACACACCCTCGACCTCATATCCCTCTTTTTGGAGCAAGATCGCTGTTACTGTGGAGTCGACCCCACCACTCATTCCTACCAATACTTTTTTCTTCATTTATATTACCTTATCTATCTGTACAGCTATCTCATCATCTACGTTGACTAAAAAGCCTTTTGCTATATTTTTCCCATCTGCATGAACTGAAACTTCTTGCAGATCCAACTGTGATATTTCTATTTTGCAACCCGCTTCCAATTTTCTGCTTTGAAGCATTCCAAAAGAAAATATTACTATTTGATATTTTTTACTATTGGGCTGTTTTATCGCATATCTGTTGCAATCTATAATTTTTACCTTACTACTATTTCCACTCTCATCCAGCAGGACATTTGCCAAAATATTTCTCTCTTCCAGAAGTATCATTTCCAGACTATCCAGTCCTAAAAGAAACAGGTCTCCGGGAGCAAGGTTCTTCAAGGCATTTCTTTTCACTTGGATGGGAAGAAGTGCCAACTCATATTCAGGATAAAGTTTATGTTTCTGCATCATTTTTTCTAAATGAAATGCTTGTGTATCAGTCCTCATCCATATCACCGATAAAACGTTCTAAAAGATACTCCTTCTTTGCAAGCAAAAGATCATCCGGCACCTCTTGTCCTACCGAGAAATAACTCATAGGCAATTTGTAAAGCAACATAAAATTCAGAAGTGTTCCCAGATGCTTGGTCTCATCAAATTTACTGATAATAACAGAATCAAGATTTAAAAAAGAAAAATTTTTATAAATATCTTCCATATCTTCATACTTTACCGTTGCAGAGAGAACAAGATTAACCTCAATATTTCTTTGGATATCAGAGTTGACAAACTCTACTGTTTTAATAAACTTCTGCGTATCATACGGTGACATACCTGCTGTATCTACAAGAATGATATCATATTCTTCCAACTCTTCCAATTTCTTTCTAAATTCTTCTGTTGAAGAAACAGAGATATGCTCTATCTGCATAATATCTGCGTAATATGCAAGCTGCTCTATAGCACCCACTTTGTAACTGTCAAGGTTTAGCAATGCTACTTTGTAGGGTCTGTTCAGCAAGTAGGCATAACGTGCAGCAAGTTTAGCAATGGTTGTCGTCTTGCCGACCCCCGTAGGACCTACAAGCATCATCACTTTAGACATCGACAAGTCTTCCTCTTTTATTTGAAGTACTTCATCTATCTCTTCAAGCAGATAAGAGACTAAGAGTGAGGCATCTTCCAGCACAGCTGAACCGATAAGTGTTGTAAAAACATCATCCAGCCAACGCTCTGAAATACCTTTCTTCATAAAAAGGCTTTTAACCTCTTCTATGGTACTACCAAACTCCTCTTGTAACAGCAAACCATCTTTCATCTGTGCCAATTGCGTTTTAAGTTCACCTATCTCTTCGAGTAATGTTTCCTCTTCGTTACGGCTGCTTTCATCCATAGAGAGAGCCCCAAAAGATTTTTCCATAAAGAGTGCTTTTGGCACAGCAATGACTACTTCGGACCGTAATGCCCCGTCTTCATATTTTAACTGTTTTGCAGAGACAAGAGATATGTCATCATCACCATACTTTTGGACTGCCTGTTCATAAGCACTTTTAGGATCTGAAGCTACAAATGTTTCGTTAATCATATATGACCTTTCATATGTGAAAGTGGGATAAGTACTGAATTTCTTTTCATCCATCCGGGATGAGGAAGGCTCAAGTGCTTTGTTTCCATCTTTACATTTTCATAAAATATTATATCTATATCTAATGTTCTTGGTCCATCTTTAAAAAGACGTTTACGTCCAAAGACCTTCTCCACACGTAAAACATACCGAAGTAATGCCTCTGGTGTCAGGTCTGTCTCTACAAGCATCAAAGAGTTATAAAAATCTTCCTGCCGGGTATAACCAAAAGGAGGATTTTTTAATATCGGCGCTGTCTCTATAACATGTACAAAAGCAGAGCGTTTGAAATACCAAAAAAGATGTTCAAAACGACGTACGACATCACCGATATTCCCACCAATGCCAAGCAGTGCTTTGTGTCCACCCTTACTTGATGATATTGTAGGGAAAAAGTGTGTCTTTATCAAGCTGTTCTTGGCATCTATCTTCTTCTTTATCATAACATTACTTATAGGACTACTGCTTTTCCATCTATCATGGCTACCATATCTTCAATACGTATGCCAAATTCATCCGGTATGTAAATACCCGGCTCAATGGTGTAGACCATCCCATCTTCGATGATCGTATCTGATCTGCTCGAAATGTATGGCATTTCATGGATGTCCAACCCTACACCGTGTCCTGTAGAGTGTACATAATACTCTCCAAACCCTGCTTTGGTAATGATATCACGTGTAAATGCATCTATCTTTTTCGCTTTCATACCCGAACGGGCTTTGGCAATGGCATTATCATGCGCTTTTAGCACGGTATCATAGGCTTTTTGTATCTTTTTACGTTTAAACGTTTGCTTAGTTTTAAATGTAAAATCTTTTCCGGCCTCTACCGTACGTGTACGGTCCGAACAGTAACGTTTGTATTTTAATCCTGCATCTACAAGTAAAAGGTCGCCCTTTTTCAGTTTCTTTTTCGTAGGCATAGCATGGGGTTTTGCTGCATTTGCATTCACCGCAACGATAGGGTCAAAACTTAACGCATACTTTCCAAAACCACCCAAAACAGATTTTGCAGTATATGTTAAGGTATACTCATTCTCTCCAAAACCATTTTTGTTAAATTCTTTAGCCAATGCATTAAAAGCTTTTGCTCCCAATTTAACTGCCTTGGCTAATATCTTCAACTCTTCATCACTTTTGATAATACGCTTTTTATGGGAAAAGTCCAACTCTGGTTTAAAAGTAATTTTGCATTGTGAAGTTATTTTCTCAAATCCTGCTACCGACCACTCTTTAGGATCAAAAACAACTTTTTTGACTTTGGCTTTTTTAAGTAACTTTACAGCGCATCCGTAAAGGTCACCGTCTATCACCACCTTTGCACCATTGACACCCTTCTGCGCCTCAATAGTGTAACGACTGTCAGTGATGAAAAAAGCTTCAGAGCCTAAAGAGAGATAAAGTGCATTATCACAACTATATCCACATTCATAATACATAGCATTTTCATCTTTGAGCATGTAGTTCATAGATAACCTTTTTATAGTTTGATAAGAAATGAGTATATAGACCTCCTCTCGGAGGAGAGAAGAAGTATAAAGTTATTTTTGTTTTGCTTGAGCTTGTTGTTGTGCCTGCTTCATCGCTGCAACTTCAGAAAGTATCTGTGTCATACCAACCATTGCCAAGTGGTAACCAAATGGTCCCATACCTACGATCTGTCCTGCACATACAGGTGCTGTAAGTGACTTATGTCTAAACTCTTCTCTTTGGTGAATGTTTGAAAGGTGTACTTCAAGTGTTGGAAGTTGAACTGCAGCGATAGCATCGCGGATCGCAATAGAAGTATGCGTATATGCTGCCGGGTTAATGATGATACCATCCGCATCACCGATACACTCCTGGATACGATCAACGATCTCACCCTCTAAGTTACTTTGAAAAAATTCGATCTCAAGTTTGTTTTTATCTGCAAATGCTTTCATTTGGGCATGGATATCCTCCAATTTCATTGGACCATAGACATTTTGTTCTCTGATTCCCAGCATATTTAGGTTTGGACCTTGAATAACTACTATTTTCATTTTCTACCTTGTTTATATTATTTGGGTACTATTTTATCGAAATAGGTTTAATATCGCCCTATAAATTACTACCCAAATCAATTACATATCTAAAGGACTGACTACCCTGCCCTTATTCATCTCTGCCGCCACATGGGTATAGACCATAGTTGTTTCTACAGATTTATGCCCCAGAAACTCCTTTACCCCAAGGGCATTTCTTTCAGGGCATATGCTTCCGGGGTCGATACCCAACACTTCTTTGTACAAAAACAGTATTGCTGCAAATGCCTGATCTTGTGTAGTAGGAGATACCTTTTTTTCTACTATAAGATAGGTTAAAAATTGTTCTATTTCTGGTTTTGCCATCTCTATGGGATATTTTTTGTTGTGGTAGAAAATATAGTGTTTGATTCAATGGATATAGGTTCTCTCGGTTGATATGCTATAGTGTTTGAAACGAATTTTATCTCTGACAATATCCAGTAATTTTTTCTTAGGCTGTTGCATCATATACCTCCGAATTTAAAAAGAACAAAGTGTCTGTTAATGCCCTATTCTTCTACTTAACGGACACTTTAGATATGCTGTTAATACTGGATTTTAAGGCTGAAATACCTATATTGTTCCTTGAATAAATAGTTAGATTACAATATGTAATTAGCATTATAATTTCAATATAAGTTTTTTATGATATTTTAATTAAAAAAATAAAT